>Ga0209373_10000691_pt1 | contig 48997 bp, 41 predicted proteins | sample Higcelweek5metaG_FD_187173 | JGI IMG/M metagenome (GOLD analysis project Ga0209373, IMG submission 187173) | Freshwater pond sediment microbial communities from the University of Edinburgh, under environmental carbon perturbations - High... | ecosystem: Environmental > Aquatic > Freshwater >... | reverse complement strand
CGGCCTCCCTCCTCCGCCCGCGCGAGCGACAGAAGCTGCGTCAGCAGCCGTTCCAGCCGATTGACCGCCTGTTCGATTTCCGCCAACGCTTCGCTGGCTGCCGCATCGCCGCGCTTGGCCAGCGTGACCTGCAGCTTCAACACCGTCAGCGGCGTGCGCATCTGGTGCGAGGCATCGGCGGTGAAGCGGCGCACCCCGGCGGTGGCGCTGTCCAACTGGGCCAGCAGCCGGTTGAAGGCATCGCCCAGCGGGCGCAATTCCACCGGCAGCGGTCCGGTTTCCAAGGGCGACAGGTCGGGCGCGCCGCGTCCCATGCGGCTTTCCATGGCCCGGCGCAGCCGCCCCAGCGGACGCAGGCCCCAGTCCAATGCGGGCAGCAAGGCGGCCAGGGCGGCAGCCATCAGCACCGCCTCCGCCGTCAGCAGGCCCAGCATCAGCCGGCGGCGCAATGCTGTCCGTGCCTCCACTGTTTCGGCCACCTGCACCAGCACCGGTTCGGGCACACGCGGCAAGCGGCGCAGGGTTTCGGCAATGCGGATGGGGGCACCGCGATAGATGGCATCGCGGAACCGCACCTGATCCGCCGGCCAGCCCGCCAGATCGGGGGCCGGCAGGTCGGCATAGCCGGTCAACAGCGCATCGCCCTGGGCAATGCGGTAATACACATTGTCGCGTTCGGCATTTTCCAGCATGCCGAAGGCGGCGGGCGGCAAATCCAGCGTCACCTTGCCCCGTTCCACCGCCACGGTTTCCGCGATGGTGCCAAGGGCACCGGCCAGCACCCGGTCATTGGCGCGGCGCACCACATCGGCGATCAGCCATGAACCGGCGATACCCAGCGCCAGGGCTGCCACCAGCAGCGATGCCGCCATCGCCGCCAGCAGCCGGTGGCGCAGCGCCGGCACCCGCCGCACTATTCCGCCTCCAGCATATAGCCGACACCCCTTATGGTGCGGATGCCCGGCCCGTCCGGTGCCAGCTTGGCGCGCAGCCTGGTGACATGCACCTCGATCGGCGTTCGGCCCACCGGCTCATCAAAGCCGAAAACGGCGGCGGCCAGCCGGTCGCGCGGCACCACCTGGCCGGCGCGGGTGGCCAGCACCTCCAGCACCGCCCATTCCCGCCGACGCAGGCCCAGGTCGCGCCCGGCCACATCGGCCTGGGCGGTGGAGCGGTTCAGGGTCAGCCGGCCCACGACCAGCAGCGGCGTGGGGTCGCCGCCCTGCCGGCGGGCCAGCGCACGCAACCGCGCCTCCAGCTCCGCCGGCTCAAACGGTTTGCGCAAATAATCATCGGCCCCTAAATCCAGGCCGCGCACCTTGTCATCCAGCCCGTCGCGGGCGGTCAGCATCAGCACCGGCACCTTGGACCCGTTGCGGCGCAGCCGTTCCAGCACGGCGAATCCATCCATATCCGGCAGGCCGACATCCAGCACGACCACGGCATAGGGTTCCGTCGGCAGCACGGCCAGCGCATCTGCCCCCAGCGCCACATGGTCAACGGCGTGGCCGCCGGCCCGCAGCAAGGCTGTCAGGCTGCGGGCCAGCGGCGCGTCATCCTCCACAATCAAGACCCGCAAGCCGGATGCTCCGTTGGTGAAAGGTTGCTGACAGGTTGCCTGTATTATCCATGATCGCAATAAAGGACCGCCCGCAAGAGGTGGCCTTAAAAAAATGGTTCGGGAGGATACCGGAGATGTGCCGCCTTGCCTTGTTGTTTCTATGCTGCCTGTCCATCCTGCTGCCCGGCACCGCCGGGGCGCAGCGGCCGGAGAATTATCCGCGCTCCTATGATGGCTTGATCGCGCAGGCCAAGGCCGAGGGCGTGCTGACGCTTTATTCCTGCACCGACATCGCCCGTGTTTCCCCCGTGCTGGATGCCTTTCGGGCGCTTTATCCCGATATTCGCCTGGATTACCAGGAAATGCGCTCCACCCCGCTGAACGAGCGGGTGGTGGCGGATGTGGCGGCTGGCAAGCCCACCGGCGATATTGTCTGGTGTACCTCCATGGACCAGCTGATCAAGCTGATCAATGATGGTTATGCCCAGGCCTATGCCAGCCCGGAAAAACCGGCTTTGCCCGCCGATGCGGTGTGGAAGAACATGGGCTATGGCATCACGGCGGAACCGGTTGCCATCATCTATAACAAGCGGCTGCTGGATGCGGCGGAGGTGCCGCGCACCCGTGCCGATCTGGAACAGTTGCTGCGCAGCAATCCCGAACGCTTCCGCAACAAGATCGCCACCTTCGATCCGGCGCGGGCCGGTGTGGGTTATCTGCACCTGCAGCAGGATCAGGCGCAGACCCGCGATATCTGGGATCTGGTGCGCGCCATGGCCGCGACCGGCGGCCTGTCGCTGTTCACCCGGTCTGAACAGATGATCAGCCGGGTCGCCAATGGGGAACTGGCCATCGCCTATAATGTGCTGGGTTCCTATGCGCTGGAATGGGCCAAGCAGGCGCCCGATCTGGGCGTGGTCTTCCCGCGGGATTATACGTTGACCATCTCCCGCATCGCCTTGATCCCCGACGCCGCCGCACACCCGGCCAGTGGCAAGCTGTTCCTGGATTTCCTGCTCTCGCGGGAGGGGCAGCGTTTGCTGGCTGAACGGTCGCTCACCCCCGTGCGGGGCGATCTGGCGACTGTCGTGCCGGGGCCCGACCCCGCATCCATCAGACCCGTCCGGGTCGGCCCGCAATTGCTGGCCGATCTGGACCCGATCCGACGACAACGTTTGCTTGCCACCTGGACAGAGGCGGTGACAGTGCCCTGACACGGTACCCCTGACCCCAACCCCATCAATTTCCGACTTACCCAGGCAATGGATCATCCCATGCAACGCACTCTCTTATCCTTCGTCAGCGCCATCCTGCTGCTTGGCACCGCCCCTGTGGCCCTGGCCCAGACGGCACCCACCACCAGCGAGCTGGAAAAGCTGGTGCGTGCCCAGGCGGCGGAAATCGCCAATCTGCGCGCCAGGATTGATGCCGTGGAAGGCAAGGTGAAGCCGGCCCCCGCCGCCACCGCAGCGGTTACCGCAGCGGCAGCCGTGCCGGCGGCGTCACCGGTGGTGACCGCTGCGGCCCCCGCCGCCGGTGATATCAAGGCCGAATGGGGTGAGGGGGCACCGACGTTGCGCAGTGCCGATGGCACCTGGCGCTTCAAGCTGCGCGGTCGCGTGCTGATGGATGTCAGCAATACCAGCGGCTCCGATTTCGCTGCCCGCAATGACACGACCACCGGTTCGCGTGCCCTGCGCCTGGGCGCGGAAGGCGGCGTCGGCCCCAATTTCTTCTATCAGTTCGAAAGCGATTTTGCCGAGAACGGGGTGGATGTGGTCACGGCCTTCATGGGCTGGCGCGACAAGATGTCGGGCGGGCTGGATTATGATGTCCGCTTCGGCAACCTGTTCAATGATCGCAGCATGGAAGGCGGCACCGGCTCGGATGCAACGCCCTTCCTGGAGCGCAATGCGGTGGCCGCCACCATCATCCCGCAGCGCGGCTATTACGGGTTGGGTGGCCAGACCCGGCTGTTCGGGCCGGATTGGCACCTGTCGCTGGCCGTCACCGGCGATGATGTCGACAGCGCCTATACCGAAAGCGACAGTCTGACCGTCATCGGTCGCGGCCACTGGAACCCGGTGAAGGGCAAGCAGGCCACGCTGCATCTGGGGGCCTGGGCCTTCCAGGAGGATCTGTCCAAGGCGGCGGCCACCGTCACCCGCAATGCCACCATTGGCGGGCGCTTCAACAGCGATCTGCGTGTTTCCACCGGTGCGGTGACGGGGGCGACCAGCACCACCGGTTATGGTGCGGAACTGGGCGGCTTTGTCGGCCCCGTCTGGGCCATGGCGGAAGCCGGTGAACGGCAGGTGACGCTGAGGGCCCAGCCCGATTTCAGCCATGACGCCTGGAGCGTTTCCACCGGCTGGTTCCTGACCGGTGAAACCCCGCCCTATAATGCCCGCACCGGCAATTTCACCCAACCCAAGGTGATCAAGCCGGTGTTCGATGGCGGGTCGGGCGCCTGGGAACTGACGGCGCGCTATGAAAGCCTGGATTTCACCGACCTCGCCACGGGGGGGGAGGGCTGGGCCGCCACGGCGGGTGTCAACTGGTACCTCAATAACTTCACCCGCCTGATGCTGAACGGCATCCTCTGGCAGACCGATAACCGCGCCGGTTCCTTCGTCGGCAAGGATACGGGTCAGACCGTCACCATGCGTGCGCAGGTTTCTTTTTAAGTCTTTGCGTTCCTCAAGCGCCGGCACCCGCATCCGCGGGCTTGGCTTCCGCGCCACGTGGCGCGCGGCGGCGGTCGCCGCCGGAGGGGTTCCGGTTTTCCGAAAACCCCTCTGGTTTTTCCTATTTTATTTCCCCGGACCCCAGGACGACCATGACACTCTCAATCCTCGGCTTCCTGATGGTGGCCAGTTTCATGACCCTGATCATGACCAAGCGGATGACGCCGCTGGTGGCCTTGATCGTGGTGCCGGTGCTGTTCGGTGTGGCAGCCGGCTTCACCACCGACCTGGGGCCGATGATGATCAATGGCATCAAAAGCCTGGCGCCCACCGGCGTCATGCTGCTGTTCGCCATCCTGTTTTTCAGCATCATGGCCGATACCGGCCTGTTCGATCCGCTGGTGCGCCGGCTGATCGCGGTGGTGGATGGTGATCCGCTGCGCATCTGCATCGGCACCGTGGTGCTGTGCGCCATCGTCTCCCTGGATGGCGATGGTTCCACCACCTATATCATCTGCTGTGCCGCCATCCTGCCGCTCTACAAGCGGCTGGGCATGAACCGGCTCTATCTGGTCTGCCTGTTGATGACCACCAGCGGCATCTTGAACCTCACCCCCTGGGGCGGGCCGACGGCGCGGGCGGCCAGTGCCTTGAAGCTGGACCCGGCGGAAGTGTTCCTGCCGCTGATCCCCGGCATGATCGGCGGGCTGGCCTTCCTGATCGCACTGGCCGCTTGGTTCGGGGTGAAGGAACGTCGCCGTCTGGGCAAGGTGGAACTGAAGGGCCATACGGATATTGGCGATCTGTCGGTCTCGCAAGACCCCGCCGCCCGCCGCCCGCACCTGATCTGGGTGAATGGTCTGCTGGTGGTGATGCTGCTGACCCTGCTGGTCTGGGGTATTCTGCCGCTGTCGGTGTTGATGATGCTGGCCTTCGCCGTGGCGATGATCATCAACTATCCCAAATCGACGGACCAGAAGGCCCGCATCGCGGCGCACGCCGGTAATGTGCTGGCCGTCGTTTCCCTGATCTTCGCCGCCGGCATCTTCACCGGCATCCTGTCCGGCACCGGGATGGTGGAGGCGATGTCCCATGCGGTGGTAAAGGTGATCCCGCCGGCGCTTGGCCCCTACATGGCCCCGATCACTGCCTTGCTCAGCCTGCCCTTCACCTTCTTCATTTCCAACGATGCCTTCTATTTCGGCATGTTGCCGGTGCTGGCGGAGGCGGGGTCGCATTATGGGGTGACGCCGGTTGAAATTGCCCGCGCCTCCCTGATGGGCCAGCCGGTGCATCTGTTGAGCCCACTGGTGCCCTCAACCTATCTGCTGGTCAGTCTGGCGGGTGTGGAACTGGGCGACCATCAGCGCTTCACCCTGCTGCCGGCGGCCGGGGCCTGTCTGGTGATGACGCTGGTGGGCTTCCTGGTGATGGCGTTCCCGTTCGTGGCCTGAAAATGGACAAGGGCCGGCGTGGTGACGTCGGCCCTTGGTGCTTTGTTGCCTCAGCGCTTCACATCCAGTCCGCCGCCGGCCATCACCGCCTGTACGTCGGCCACCGAGACCAGATTGGCGTCACCCGGTACGGAATGTTTCAGCACGGCGGCGCAGACGGCGAAATCCAGCGCCGTGGCATCATCCATCCCTGTGGTGATGCCGTGCAGCAGGCCGGCGGCAAAGGCGTCGCCGCCGCCGATCCGGTCCACAATGCCGGACATGCCGCGCACCGGCGTGCGCACCAGCGCACCGTCGCGGCTGATCATCTGGCCGGCCAGATCCTGGCAATCCACCGAATCATGTGACCGGATGGTGCAGGCCAGCCGTTGCAGCCGGGGGAAGGCCTGGAAGGCGGTTTCGGCGGCTGCCAGGAATTTTTCTTCCGTCGTGGATTGGTTGAAACTGGTTTGCAGCATCAGGGCGATATCGCGATGGTTGCCCAGCAGCAGGTCGGCATAGCCTGCCAGTTCCAGCAGGGTGGCGCGGCCATCGGTGCCGCGTGCTTCCCACAGTTTTTGCCGGTAATTGCAGTCGAAGGAGACCTTCACACCGGCCTCCACGGCGGCCTTTGCGGCGGCCAATGCGGCACGGCCTGCCGTCTCGCTGACCGCCGGGGTGACGCCGGACAGGTGCAGCCGCTCTGCACCCTTCACCAGTTCTGCCCAGTCATAATGATCGGCATCGGCGAGCGCAAAGGCGGTATCCACCCGGTCATAGATGATTTCCGACGGGCGGGACAGGGCACCCGTGGCCAGGAAATACAGGCCCATCCGGCCCGGTACGCGGCGCACGGCGCGCGTACCCACACCCTGGCGGCGCAACTCCCCGATGGCGGCTTCACCCAGCGCATGGTCGGGCACGGTGCCGACCATGGCGCAATCATGCCCGAAGCGGGAAAGCGAGACGGCGACATTCGCCTCCGCCCCGCCGACATTCACCTCAAATCCAGGGGTCTGCAGGAACATCTGGCGGCCCGGTGCGGACAGACGCAACAGCAGCTCACCGAAAAACACGAAACGTCCGGCCATATCCTGTTTCCTTACCCTTTGCTTTTGCTGGTTTTTCCCCTTGATCGGGGGTAAGCGTGACGGCGGGCGAAAGCTTTTGTCAACGGCATTGCCGATCTGCTTAATCCCCGATGTCACCGGTGTCAATCTAGCGTTCCTGCCATTTTACGGGCCCCAAAATCGTGTAATGCGACCTTAAGCCATTGGCATGATTTTTCCCCCACGGGGAGATGGTATTATTTTGTTCCATAAATTGGGAGATTATACCATATTGTGGCGAAATTTAAGGGGCGGTTGTCAGCCGTAACCCAGCCCTGCACTGAGATTGGAGACCATTACGATGTTTGAGAAGACGTTCCACGCGACGCACCCTGACAGCCTTGAAGCGGCGAACACGGGCGATCTGCGGAACCGTTATCTGGTGACGGGTATTTTCCAGCCGGGCCGGGTGGTGCTGAACTACTCCCATAACGAACGGTTCGTGATTGGCGGGGCGGCCCCGGTGGATGGCGTGCTGGAACTGCCGGCGCAGAGTGAACCGGCATCGGCTGCCGGCAAGCCGTTCCTGGAACGGCGCGAACTGGGCGTGGTCAATGTCGGTGGTCCCGGTCGCATGATTGTGGACGGGCAGAGCTTCACCATGGGTCCGCGCGACGGGCTCTATGTGCCGATGGGCTCTGTCGCGGTCAGCTTTGCATCCGACGATGCCGCCAACCCGGCTCTGTTCTATCTGGCCTCCACCCCGGCCCATGCCGCGCTGCCGATCCAGCATCTGCCGATCGAAAAGGCCAATCCGCTGCATCGCGGTGCCTTGGAAACCTCCAACGAGCGCACGATCTATCAATATATCGTGCCGGGCGTCTGTGCCTCGGCCCAGTTGCTGCTGGGTGTGACGATCCTGAAGGAAGGTTCGGTCTGGAACACCATGCCGCCGCACCTGCATGAGCGCCGGTCGGAGATTTACTTTTATTTCGACCTGCCCGAACAGGACCGCGTGTTCCATTATATGGGCCACCCGGATGCCATGCGCCATATTGTGGTGAAGAACCACGAAGCCGTGATCTCTCCGCCCTGGTCCATCCATATGGGGTCGGGCACCCGCGCCTATGGCTTCATCTGGGCCATGGGGGGCGAGAACCTGGATTATACCGACATGAAGGTGCTGGATATCTGCCAGCTGGCGTAACGGGCAGGGGGCCGGCAATGGCCCCCCCCTGAACCTGCCCCCCCTTTCATTGAATGCCAGAGGAACGATCCCATGAACCCGTTTGATTTGACCGGTCGGGTGGCGATGGTGACGGGGGCCAATACGGGCCTGGGCCAGTCGCTGGCCATCGCCCTTGCCCGTGCCGGGGCCGATATCGTCACCGTGGCCCGGCGCGATGCGGGGGAAACGGCGGCGCTGGTGGAAGCCACCGGGCGGCGCTGCCTGCAGCTGACGGCGGACCTGTCGAAGATGGACGGGCTGCCGGGGCTGGTTTCCGACACGCTGGCCCATTTCGGCCAACTGGACATTCTGGTCAACAATGCCGGCATCATCCGCCGGGCCGATGCGGTGGATTTCACCGAGGCTGACTGGGATGATGTGATCGATACCAACCTGAAAAGCGTGTTCTTCCTGTCGCAGGCGGCGGCCAGGCATATGCTGGAACGCCGCCAGGGCAAGATCATCAACATCGCTTCGATGTTGAGCTTCCAGGGCGGCATCCGGGTGCCCAGCTATACGGCATCGAAGTCCGGCGTGGCGGGGCTGACCAAGCTGATGGCCAATGAATGGGCGGGCAGGGGCATCAATGTGAATGCCATTGCCCCCGGTTACTTCGCCACCAACAATACCGAGGCCTTGCGCGCGGACGAAAACCGCAACCGCGATATCCTGGCCCGCATCCCCGCCGGTCGCTGGGGCGAGCCCGATGACCTGGGCGGGGCCGCCGTGTTCCTGGCCAGCCGCGCCGCCGATTACGTCCAGGGCCATATCCTGGCCGTCGATGGTGGGTGGTTGGCAAGATAACGCTAACATTTGCCTGATCTGCGATAATATAGCCATCATTTTATAAGTTTCTGGAGATTGACATTAAGCGGAAACCGGACCATCATTCCATATGACACCGGTTACTTAAGCTAAATAGAACGAACAATGTGGGGACCGGTCTCCGGTGACAGGAGTCTGGTTAGTGGGCGGATCGCTCTGTTTCAGGTACCAACCAGCGATCTTCATTCAAGGGAATCTTTGTCGCTTCTACGAAAATAAATCGGATCCGCATAAAAGCGGCCGAACTGGGAGGAATGAAATGAAGAAGAACCAATCAGGGCCTCATAGCGCCTATTTGAATAGCCGTGCCATCCCCCTGTGGCTGATGGCAGCAGCCTGCTCCGCCGCAGGATTGGTTGCGCCGGTACAGGCGCAGGACACCAGTAGTGAAATGCTGGAAGAAATTGTTGTCACGGGCTTCCGTGGCAGCTTGGCCAGTGCAATCGAGACGAAGAAAAATTCAAACAACTTCGTAGACAGTGTGAATGCAGAGGATATTGCCAAATTTCCTGATCTGAACCTGGCAGAGTCTCTTCAACGCATTCCCGGCATTGCGATTGACCGCGATGGTGGTGAAGGGCGAACCATTACTGTACGTGGGTTGTCATCAGATTTCACGCGCGTTCGCCTGAATGGCCTTGAAGCACTTGCCACCACTGGTGGCACTGATAGCTCAGGTGGTGCCAATCGCGGTCGCGGCTTCGACTTTAATATATTCGCCTCTGAATTGTTCAACAATATTAAGGTGAACAAGTCACAGTCCGCAGAGATAGAGGAAGGGTCTCTCGGCGCAACGGTGGATCTACAGACTGGTCAGCCTTTTGATTACAAAGGGTTCACCTTTGCGGCGTCAGCAAAGGGTACCTATAATGACCTATCCAAAAAGATCAACCCACGCACCACCCTTCTGGTCGCCGACCAGTTCCTTGACGGAAAAATCGGGGTGCTGGGTTCCGTTGCCTATTCCACCCGCAATGTATTCGAGGAAGGGGCAACCACCACGCGCTGGGAAGTTCCCATACCCAACCCGAGCACGGCCCCAAATCCGAATACCAAGTTCCGCAGCGTACCTGCCGGTTCGGCAGCGCAACAGGCTTGGCATCCCCGCATTCCCCGCTATGGTCGGCTGGATTACGATCAGGATCGTCTGGGCTTGACGGGTGCGATACAGTTGCAACCTTTTGAAAATACTCGCATCGACCTTAATTTACTCCATGCAAAACTCAAACAGGATCGGACAGAGCAGTATCTGGAAGCCATTTCGTTCAGCCGCACAGGTGCCGCCGGCATGGGGGGCACCGATTTGATCAGTGGTGTTGTTGATGACAACAATGCATTGGCGCAGGGTACCTTCAATGGTGTCGATATGCGCACCGAATATCGACGCGATAAGCTGAATTCAGATTTCCTGCAATATTCTGCGGCACTGGACCAAGGGATTGGCGAAAGCGTCACCCTGAAAATGCTGGCGGGCTGGTCAAGCAATAAGCAAAAAAACCCGGAACAGACTACAGTATCGCTGGAGCGGTATAACTCAAGCGGATATAGCTATGACTTTACAGGAAACAAAAAATTACCGGACTTTGATTATGGCTTTGATGTTACAAATCCGGCAAACTGGGCATGGAGTACATCATCCGCACAAGGCGATGCCTCATTGATCCGTATGCGCCCTAACAAGACCACGAACGAATTCGTCAATTATCGGGGTGATCTGCTTTGGGATGCGACCGACAATGTCACGCTGAAGACAGGTTTTGCCTGGAAGAAATATGACTTCAAGACTGAAGAATGGCGTCGCGTCAACGAAAATGCGGTAGCGCTGCCTAGTGGCACGACGGTAGCGCAGATTTCCAAGCTTTTCTCCGGCCTGGGCCGCAATATGAACGTCCCGGACGGCACCCCCACCAGCTGGATTGTGCCTGATCTGGACAAGATCGCCGATCTACTGGGCATATACTGTAACTGCGTAAACCAATATGGGAATTTTACCCTGTCAAAGGATAATCAGCTTGGTCAGAACCGTGATGTGACGGAGAAGGATTTGGCCTTCTATGGTCAGGCCGACTTCAATTTTGAGGTGCTGGGCAAGGCCGTACGCGGGAATATTGGCATTCGACGGGTGAAAACCGAGCAACAGGCGTTCGGTTACGTGGGCACCCGCCCCACGACCACCGATCGGAGTTATTGGGACACATTGCCCTCTATGAACCTCTCTGTTGAAGCAACAGAGGATGTCTTCGTCCGCTTTGCGGCCGGCAAGGTGATGGCGCGTCCGCGACTGCCCGATCTGACGCCGGGTGGCTCCATTAATACCCAATCCAAGACGCTGACAATCGGTAATCCGGATCTGGAACCTTACCGGGCAAATACGATCGATGTGGGTTTGGAATGGTATCCCGACCGGGAAACTCTGGTTTCTTTTGGTTTTTTCTACAAGGATATCAAGAGCTATATCCAAAATGTCGCGAGCAGCCAAGTTTTACGTACGGTTGAACTGCCCATTGAGTCGTTACCAACAGCTGAGCTGGATAATGTATACACAGTTACGCGAGCGCAGAATACAGAAGGTGGGCCGCTGAAAGGCATTGAAATAAGCTTGCAAAAGCCCTTCACCTTCCTGCCAGCGCCATTTGATAACATGGGTGGTATCCTTAATTATACCCATGTCAAATCGAATATTACCTACTATCTGCCCAGCGGTTCCAGCAACGCCGTGCGAACAGAACCTCTGGTTAACCTGTCTCCCAATTCGCTGAACGCCACGCTTTATTATGAAACCGAAAAGTTCAGCGTACGGGTTTCCGGCGCCTTCCGTGACGCGTATCTGACGAATGTGGCACCGGGCAATAATATCGATGTGCGCGGAAAGAATTCCACCTTCAATCTGGACTTCAATGCGTCATATAATATCAATGAAAATCTGACAGTATCGTTCGAAGCGATCAATCTGACTGATCAATATGATGACAAGTGGGTTGGCCGCGATTTGCAGGCAATGGATACCTATGTCCATAGCGGTCGGCAATTTTTCCTGGGTGCAAGTTACAAATACTGACAACCGCCTTCCTGTCTCCGATTCATCTCGGCCACCACCAACAAGTGGTGGCCGTTTTTTTATCATTCTGTTTATTGCGGAGATGATTAATGCGCCGGATTTCCCTGGGACTGGTCAGTTGGGCCCTGCTCACATGCTCGGGCTTGGCCGCAGCACCTTTTACACCGGTTTCCCCCGGACCAATCCCGGCATTCCCCGGCGCGGAAGGCGCGGGAGCCTTCGCAATGGGCGGACGGGGTGGGGTGGTTCACACTGTCCGTAATCTGGATGACAGTGGGCCGGGTAGCCTGCGCGCAGCAATCGAAGCCGAAGGCCCCCGTATGGTGGTTTTTGCCGTGTCAGGAACAATCCGCCTGAAGAAGGCGCTGAAAATTACGAGTGATTTCATCACAATTGCCGGTCAGAGTGCGCCCGGCGACGGGATAACCCTCGCCGATCAGCCAATGGTGATCGCTGCCAATCATGTGGTGATCCGCTTTCTGCGGGTGCGCCTTGGCGATCTCAGCAGAACGGGGGATGACGCCATCTCCGTCACCGACGGGCAGCATATTATGCTCGATCATCTATCCGCAAGTTGGTCAATAGATGAAACATTATCGGTTTCCCAGAAATGGAAGCCAGGCATGAAAGGACTAGACCATGTCACAGTGCAATGGTGCCTGATCAGCGAAAGCCTGAATGGATCTGTTCATGTGAAGGGCGAACATGGCTATGGCAGCTTGGTCCGTGGCTCTTATGGTGCACGTTACAGTTTCCACCATAACCTGTGGGCACATCATAAGTCTCGCATGCCGCGTCCCGGTAACTTCATCGAAGTCGGGGATGATCCGGAAGGGGCGGTGATGGATTTCCGCAATAACGTTTTTTATGATTGGCACGGAGAAGCTGGTGGCTACAATGTCGATCAGAACGCGGTAACCATCTATAACTTTATCGCCAATGCCTATCTACCGGGCCCTGGTAGCCAGGGAAAAATGGCTTTCCGGGAATCAGCACCGCTGGCAAAGGCCTTCTTCTTTGGCAATGCCATGGCAGGCGTTATTCCCGCCGACCCCTGGTCGCTGGTAAAAGGGAGTGATCAGAGCGGATACCGGTTGCCGGCAGCGGCAGCCGTTGCTCCTGTGACGACAACCGACGCATTGACAGCGCAGCATGATGTGTTGGCACACGCTGGTGCATCCCGCTGGCGTGATTTGGTTGATCGTCGTGTGTTAGAACAAGTAAAAACTGGAAAAGGTGGGGTTATCAACAGCCAGCAGGATGTTGGCGGCTGGCCGCAATTGCTGGAAATGCGCGGCCAGACAGACAGTGATGGCGATGGAATTCCCGATGGTGCAGAGAATCAGCGTGGCCTTGACCCCGCCAATCCACTGGATGCCAGCAGAAAGGAGGCGGATGGTTATACCGCTTTGGAACAGTATCTGGCCGATCCGCCCACCTAAAACAAGGTAGGAGAAGTGAAGCACCTCCCCCTAAATTGCGATCAGGTTCCCTTTGCCTTAGTGGCGCTGTCCAGCACCTCAGGTCGTTTTGGGGTCATGTCGTCCAGGTTCCAATCGTCTGGATTGAAGTATTTGCTGGTAGACGTCTGCTTAGGGTAACCATGCAGGTCATTTTCACTGTCGATAATATTACCACGTCCTTCCGCGACATCAGAAATCAGCTGTACATCGTCTTTGTCCCGATCCCAGGGACGAGCACCGGCTTGTGACAGCACATAGCGTTGAACAGCGGTTGCCGGCAGAGCCGTCAGACCCTTTGGCCAGATCTCTGGCTTTTTCAATTCGATCACCTTGGCCGGCGTGGTGGTGTAGCGGCCGATCTGTTGGAGAGGTTCGCCAGCCTGATCAACCGCGATATTATCCTTCCCGTAATATTCCAGATCGCCATCGCCGCCAATCATCAGAAAGGACATGTGTTGTGGTGTATCAGGGCCAGCCCTGAACACATTCCCGATCGCACTCATCTTACCCACCTGATAAGGCATGTCGCCCCATTCCGCAGCCATCAGATTATAGTGGATGGCGCGCTGACCTGAATTATAGATCAGGTTATTGACAATGGCCCCATGGACGCCACCCTTGAAGAAAGGGTTTCGTTCCACATTATGAGCATAAAGATTACCATAAATCAGTATATCTGTAACATTGTCATGTATCAGGGAGCCTTTGGAATGCTCTATTTTGGAATGTGTCGAATAACGTAGACCTTGAGATATTATATTATTTGAAAATGTAATTCTGTTCGAAGTATTTTTGCGCCATTCCTCTGGCGTATTCCCTTTGAATCGCGGGCCGGAGGCAGATAGATTTTCATCCGTCGCCCAGGTCAGGCTGCAATGATCGACGATGACATTATAGGCCGCCAGTGTGCTGATACCGTCATGGTCACTGCCGCTTTTCTTGGGTTGACCAGCCTCGCCCACCCGAATGCGGATATGTCGGATGATTACGTCATGCGTGGCGATATCCATCCCGCCTTTGATTAACGTAATTCCGGGCGAGGGGGCTGTCTGACCAGCGATCGTGACAAATGGCTCGGTCAGTTTGACCGTCTTATTGCCAAGATCGATGACACCTCCGACCTCGAAAACGATCGTTCTGGGCCCCTTTCGGCTAAGCGCCTCCAGCAGAGAGCCCGGGCCATCGGCAGCCAATGTTGTCACTCGGACGATCTCGCCACCCCGCCCGCCCACAGTGTCAGCAGCCCACCCCAGCGCGCCAGGGAAGGCCAGTTTCCCGGTCGGAGCGGCAGCAATCTGTAGAGCTGCCTTGTCAGCCACCTTCGCCAGGGACACAGGCACCATCACCATACCTATGGCCGTCGCCATCCCCATTCCCGTCAGCAAACGCCGGGCGGTTGACAGGCGGAACCGATTATCTTGCATCGCGATTTTCCTCCCTCTCGCCGTATTGGGCGATAAATTCAATTTGGTGTCTTGTAAATGACACCGGTTTCCTATAGTCCTTTTTGTAACGAATGACAATGTCTTGGGCTCGGGCCGAAGACAATATTGGGGGAGGGCATGAATGCCGATTGATGGCGATGATCCGACAGCCGGCATCAGGCGCGCATTTCGTGAGGCGCGGCGTGCGGGGAGGTCGTTGCCTGAATATCCGGGACAAATTCCAGTAACCCTGGAAGGGGCCTATCTGATCCAGAATGCCGCCATCATGGAATGGCCGGAGGAAGTGGCCGGCTGGAAGGTGGGCTTCATCGCCCCATCCATCCGCGATCGCTATCCGCAGGAACGACTGGCCGGTCCGATCTTCAGCAAGGCCGTTCGCTTCGCACAACCGGGCAATATAGTGGATATCCGGGCGATCGAAGGGGGGTTCACCGCTGTAGAAGCAGAAATCCTGCTTCAGATAGCCCATGATATTCCCGCCGGCAGCATTGCCGAAGATGCGCCCTTGGAGCCGTTGGTGACTGCGGCATATCTGGGTGTCGAACCTGCCGGGAGTCCGCTGTCGGCCATCAATGATCTGGGACCGGCGGTGGTCATCAGTGATTTCGGAAACAATGCCGGGGTGGTAATCGGCCCGCGAATTGCGGGCGCATTGGAAAGTCTGTTGGCCCCTGAACCACCTGAAATCATGGTGGAAACCATCATTGATGGAGAGATCATCGGCCAGAAGCCGGTGAGCGCCATTCCCGGCGGTCCCGGTCGGGCCCTTCGCTTCCTGCTGCGCAACCTCGGACAGCGGGGTATTATGCTCAAGGCGGGCGCCTGGATATCCACCGGCGCCATTACTGGCGTTCACCGGGTAGAACCTGGTGTGAGTTGCGTTGTTCGGGCAGATGGCGTCGGCGAGGTTAAGGTTCGTTTCGTTCCGGCAGTATCGCTGGATTGACATCCGGGGCCGGCCTTTCTCCACCGATTGGTCACCAGTCTTATTCCTGTGAACAAAAGGGGGAACCAACCCCCGCTTGCGACAGCGTGGGGCGGAGATTATCCGCCCGTGCCCCAGACTATCAGGGAGGAAACCTATGCCGGGCGTGAATGATGTCCCGCAGCCGGCGGCCCGTTTAGGCCGTTATCGTTGGGTGGTTGTGGCGCTGCTTTTCGCGGCGATGGCCATCAACTATGTTGACCGCCAGATGATTGGGGTGTTGAAACCCACCTTGTCTGCGGAAATGGGCTGGTCGGAAACCGATTATGCCAACATCATATTCTGGTTCCAGGCCAGCTACGCGATCGCTTATATCGCTTTTGGCAACATTGTCGATCGACTCGGGGCGCGGATCGGGTTCGCACTCGCTTTCGTGATCTGGACGATCGGCCATTTCGCTCATGCCGCCGCTCGCGATCTGACCGGGTTCATTTTCGCCCGCGTCGTGCTTGGCATCGGCGAAGGTGGTGGTTTCCCCGGCGGCATCAAAGCCGTGGCAGAATGGTTCCCCAAGAGGGAACGGGCATTTGCTACCGGTATCTTCAATGCTGGCACCAATATCGGTGCCATTGCCACGCCCCTGATCGTCCCGGCCATCACGCTCGCCTGGGGCTGGGAAATGGCCTTCATCATTACCGGATTATTCAGCATCGTCTGGTTGCCACTTTGGTTGATCCTGTATCGTCATCCTTCTAAGCATCCGAAGGTGACACAGTCGGAACTGGACTATATCAGCAGCGATCCGCCCGACCCCGGGCACCGTATTGGTTGGTTCCGCCTGTTACGGGTACGCGAAACCTGGGCTTATGCGATCGGCAAGTTTCTGATCGACCCGATCTGGTGGATGTTCCTGTTTTGGCTGCCTGACTTCCTGGCCAAGCGCCATGGGTTAGATCTGAAAACCTTTGGTATTCCACTGGTGATCATCTATCTCCTTTCCGATGTGGGCAGTGTGGCCGGTGGCTGGCTGTCTTCACGGCTGATACAGCGGGGGCACAGTTTAAATCGTGCGCGGAAGATCGCGATGTTGATTTGTGCCCTATTCGCGCTTCCAGTCGCTTTTGCTGCCAATGCTGATACACTCTGGATTGCTGTGCTGATCATCGGTCTTGCCACAGCCGCACACCAGGGGTTCTCGGCCAATCTCTACACGCTGCCGAGCGATGTGTTCCCTCGCGCGGCCGTGGGGTCCGTTGTTGGCATTGGCGGTATGCTGGGTGCCGTTGGTGGCATGGCGATGGCGAAATATGCCGGATGGGTTCTGGAAAAAGTGGGGACCTACACGCCGATTTTCGTGGTCGCCGCTACCACTTATCTGCTGGCCTTGCTTGTAGTGCATTTGTTGAGTCCGCGTTTGATGCCGGTTGAAATCAACGAGGAGCCGAAGGTCTGAACGTCCAAAAAGCACGGCAGATTGACGTTGATCTGCGACTTGGTTGCAGTTCGTCATAACCGGTTCGCTTGATAGCTGCCAGCTTGCTGCTGAAAGCCTCTGTGGGCGTCTGCCATCTCAGGCACTTACGGGGCGTTTCGGTCATCCTGGCGGCAATGGCCGACAGCCCGGTCGAGGATCGATCCTCGACCGGGCTGTTTGACATTCTCAATGCCCCCTTTTGCCAGGGGCTATGCGGATTGCAGAACCAACTGGGCATGCGCAATGACCGCCAGGCACCCACAAACTCGGTGCCCCGGTCGAAGATGATGCTGCGCCGAGCTGATGCGTGCAGGGGGCCCAGGGCATTGGTGATCCGGGACATGACGCCGGCAGAGCGCCGGTCTTCATTGCTCAGCAACAGTAGATATCGGGTTTGCCGCTCCATCTGGCCAACCGGCCGCGGATCGATCTTGAGCCGACCGGAAACCAGCTGCGGCGACCAGCCCGCATGCAGATTCGCCACCACAAGCGCCAAAAGGGCAGGATGGTGCAGTAACTTCACCCGGCCAGAACGGCGCCGCCGCTTGGCCAGCGCATTCGCCGTCATGCAGTAATAACCTCGGTAGTCGTTCCCATACCGATCCCGGAAACTTGTGTGATAGAAATTGCGATTGATCTCACGATGGATCGTCCCGCGATGCCGTCCAAGCCGCGCCGCGATCTCCTGAACCGGGATCGACGCCTGGAACATCTCTTCAATCCGCCGCCTTTCCGTCAAGCTCAGGTGTGAATAGCGCTCTCCCATGGCAGCATCCTTTGCTAACCATCTGATCATAAAGGAAAGTCGCACTTCAAAATAGAACCCACCCGATTATAATATTTTGGGCGATAATCAATCTTATGGAAATACACGGAGCGGTTTTGGCTGTGTAAGGGACGTAAACGACGTTGGGATTCTGGCGCAGATCGGCGTGATGCGCAACTCGCCACCGGACAGATCGACACCCGTAGATGGGCCTTGGTGTCCTTTACGGATTGAAGAACCTTGTCAGCGGTACGGTTCTCTGCTTGCCAGCCCAGCATGACCATCAGCTTGTCGAACATGACCAGAGCGGCATCGGTGAGATCGGTCTGCACCCCTATGATGGCTGCCACCAGCACGGCGCGGCGGCGCTGGTCGGACATCTCGCGGATATGCTGGGCGGTCATGCGGTGGGCGTCGGCCGATAGGCGCGCGAAGGCGATATCGGGGAACCACGCCAAGGAAATGGCTTTTCTGCGGCCCGCTAAACTGTTGTGCAACTGATCTTATTCGCATTGAAACGTTCCAACACCCAGCAAGCCAGCAGCGGTGGCAGTGCGCAGGCGGCCAACCCGTAAACACCCGGCAAATTCGCCATGATCCAATTGCCGCTGCTGTTGCCTTCCAGCATGACAGGGCCGGTGGAGGTCAGGATCATATCCCAATGAACCAATGGAAGGGGCGGCAGGGCGGCCGTGGCGCGTAACGTCATCGCCACAGCCTCCCCAAAGCTGTCCAGTCGCCGTCCTGCCACAGGTGCCCCGTTCCAGCTCAGGGTCTCCACCCTCTCCCCTGGTTCCGCCAGACAAAGGCCTGCACTCAACCGACCAGTGGCGGGATCCACAGGGGCATGCAGCGCACCATGGAGGAAGTTGCTTGAGCGGTGGCCGGGAATCGCCATGGTGAGCGTTGCGGAGTGCAGGAAAGGTTCTTCCCCTGGACGACGCGCGGTCACCAGGCGCAGCACCGGCGCGCGGCCATCAGCGCTCAGGTCCGATAGATCCGGCGTAGCCACCAGCCGTTGCTGCACCAACAGATCATCCGCCCGCGATAAGCGGAGCAGCCGGCGCATCAGGTCGCTCTCCCGCACCGGGCGGCCATCCATCAGCCATTGCCCCCCGGTCCCGGTCAATGCAAAGCAGCCCCTGCCGCCATGTCCATGGCGTGGCTTAAGGAACAGACCGGCCTCGGAGGAGCCTAGGGCCGGCGGGGCCACCGGTTCCCCCTGCCGGTAAATGGTCAGCACCGCCGGAAAGGCGATGCCGGCTTCTGCCAGATGGATGGCGGCGGCGAGCTTGTCGGTCAACAGCCGATGGGCGGATGGGTCCCCCAGAAGCAGCATCAGACGGGCGGCGGCACGGGCCGGCAGGGGATGGGTGGTGCCATATAAAGATCGCCAGACATGGGCCTCCAACGGATCGGCACCGGACATCAGGCAATCGCGATAAAGCCCCAGCGGCTTAATCCCCCCCAGCCTTCTGGCGAAGGCAAGGCTCTGCCCCGCCGCCGACAGGGGCCAGAGAAGCCGGTCGGCCAGCCAGAGACAGGGCCGCAGCATGGAAGGCTTGCCCCGCCGCCATCTGGTCGCCGCCCAAGATCGCAAATCCGCCAGAACGGGATCATCCCCGGTCGCCCAGCCCAACCCGTCCCAAGGCAAACCACGCCAGTATCGTTTCAGCATCAGCGGATCCGCTTGCAATGTCGGCTAGGGCAGAGATTGACCGCCGCGCCCGCGCGGCGCAACCTGGGGCTTCCAACACGCCATAAGGCCGACCATCTTGATGCCCATTTCCGCAAATCCGCACTGGTCGGCCCTGTGACCGACATGCTGCCGGAGCGGGCCGTACGGCCCGATATATTGGCCAGTTGGCTGGCCCAGGTGGAAGGGGCGCTGCGGGCAAGGCCCGGTGAACCGACGCTGGCATGGCGCCGCGCGGGCTTGCTGCGGAGCCTGGGACGCCTGGAAGAGGCCGCCGCCGCCTATGCCGGATTGGTCACCGAAAATGGAAAAGACCTGGCAGCCCTGCTGCGCGGTCAGGCCACGGGGCCGGCGGGACGCGATGGCCCCGCGCGCTTCCTGTGCATCAATGATTTTCTCCCCCCCGACCTCTATCACCATCTCTGGCAATGCGTAACGCAGGATGCACCTCTGACGCCAGCCCTGGTCGGTCAGGGCAAACTTGATGATGCCAGCCGGCGTTCCTTCCTGCTGGAAGACAGCGCCGCTCTGCGGCCCTGGTTCCTGGCCAGGCTGCTGAGCACCTTGCAACAGGACCGGGTGCTTGACCGGTTGGGCCTTGCCTCTTTTACCCAGGGAACACAGGAACTCCAGGTGACGCGCCACCTGGACGGGGATTTCTTCCGGCTGCACCGCGACGCGGGCAAAGCGAACACGAGCACGCGGCGCCTGACCTATGTCTATTATTTCCACCGCACGCCGAAACGGTTCAGCGGCGGCGATCTGCTGCTGTGCGACCAGGGAAGCGATGGAGGTCGCGTGGCGGAACTGGGACTGACCCGGTTGGAGCCGGTCAATAATTGCATCGTTTTTTTTGCGGCTGACCGACTGCATGCGGTGACGCCCGTTTCCATGAAGAGCGCCGATCCCGTTGACGGACGCTGGACGGTAAATGGCTGGCTGCATAGCGCGTGACGGCCGGCGCTTTACATCGCTGGAAGATTAGCCGCATTTTCCGGCCAGCCCAATTTTGCGGGACCCCATATGATCACCTCTTTCGCCGACCTGCTGCACCCACATGATCCGGCGTTGTTGCTGAATGCAGCAGCGAAGGGGGAACGGCTGTTGCTGCGCACCGATCGCGCGGGCCGCTTTGCACGGTTGCTGCCCTGGGAGCGCCTGAATGAATTGATCACCCCCGATAAGGTGCTTGCGGGCGATATCGAATTCGCGCGCAACAACATAATTCTACCGGCAGAGATGACCATTGTCCGCCCGCGTCGACAGAAGCCGCCAACACGCATGCGCCTGCCGACGCTGGAGCAATATGCGACGCAGGGGATCAGTGCCATCATCAATGGCGTCCATCGGCTCGACCCGGAACTCCGGCGTTTGAATGCAATCATCGAGCGGGAATTCAGATCCTACGTTCAAACCAACGCCTATGCCAGTTTTGGCCGGGACAGCGCCTTCACCCCCCATTGGGACACCCATAATGTGCTGGTGCTGCAGCTCCAGGGGCGCAAGCATTGGCGCTGCTGGGGACAGCCGTGGCAGGCACCGCTCTGCCAATCCACCTGCAAGGTTCCAGAAAAGCTGGGCCCCGCCGAATGGGAAGCAATGCTGGAGCCGGGCGATCTGCTGTATCTGCCGCGGGGGGAGATCCATGGGGCCAGCCTGTCGGCGGGAGAGGATTCACTCCACCTGTCGATCGGCATCGAGCCCCCTCGTCTCGAAGCCCTGACGGCAACCCTGGCGCAAATCTGTCAGGAAGAGCCTCTGGGGCGCCAGGATTTACCGATCCTGGCAGATGCCACCACCAGAGCCGTCTGGCTGAAGGCCGCCAAAGCCTTGCTCCACCAAGCGGTCGATAAGCTGGATCTGGATGAGGTACTGACTTGGTTGGATCAGCGCGAAGAACCCCTGCCCGGCGGCTTTCTGGGAATCTCTCACCGCCTCACGACAGGAACAATGATTTCGCCGACATTGCGCCGCCGCCCGCCGCTCATTGCGGATGAAGCGACCGGTACCACAAGGGTAAGAGCGGGGAGTCAAAGCTGGACGATCAACGCGGTTGAGCGGAAAATCCTGGTGGAGATATTGCAGCACCATGCGATGACATTGGGAAGCGTGCTGACCCTGCTCGCCGATGAGACCGAGCTCGCCATCCGGGGAGCCGTAAAGGCGCTGGCGGCCAAGGGGCTGGTGACCCTGCGGAATGGGCATCATGAATAAAAAAGGACCGTCGCTTGCATGACGGCCCTTTGATAAGGCAAACCGGCGGCGTCCGCCGTGTTCACTCGCATCCACAAAGGCAACCGACCGTCAGGACCCAGTCTTCAGGAACGGCGACCCTTCCATCCCGGAATCGCCACCCCCGGTCGTGAAAGTACCGACCTCGGCATCCTCGATCACCGGGGTATGCCAAGCCTTGCGAACTGTCGGGCTGACATCCTCAACGGAGACCGGGAGGGAAGTGAGATCGCTTTTCATTGTCAGACACTCATGTTTCAAAAATAATTCTGAAATTTAGATTGAAGTCACCTAACATAATTTATCAGTCATTTCAACATAAATCTGCGCCCGTGCCGGAATTGGTGGGCAATAGGAGTTCGGTCGGCAAGTTAGCTTGCCAAGCTTGAAGCGTGCTGGCAAAGAAGTTGAATGACTGAGATGTTGTCAATTTCTCCCTATCGCTACCGAATTTCCGGGCTTAATATTGCGTCCGATTTCGCGTTGCCTGCGCGGTGCGCACTGGACCCGGCGGGTGACTTCCCCGTGGATGTGCGCTTTCATAGGGGCGATGTTCCGGAAAGGTTGGAGCGGCCCACACATATGGGCCCGACCTGGATGGTGGAAGGGAACCGCTTTCTGCTGCACCTGCCGGATGTCTGTCGCATCTTCTCCGTGAATGGACGAGGAGTGACCCTGTCCCCCGCCCCGCTTCACCCGGTCGAGGATACTCTCGTCTTCGTCACCGGCACAGGCTTGGCGGCAATTCTCTATCAGCGCGGCGCCATGCTTCTGCATGCCTCCGCCGTGGTGCATGAGGGTCGGGCCTTCATTTTCTGCGCGCAGAGCGGGGCCGGGAAATCGACGCTGGCCGCGGCGTTGAATCAGGCGGGATGCGGATTCTTGGCCGATGATGTCTGCACGGTCGGGCAGGCCGACGATGGATATCCACTGATCCAGTCCGACGGGCGTTCCTTGCGTCTTTTCGCCGACAGTATCGGGCAGATCGGGCTGAAGGCGGTCGTGGGTTCCCGCGTACGCCTCCGGGTGGAGAAATTTCACGTCAGCCCGGCGCCCAGGCCGGTGGAAATGGGAGATGGCGTGCCGCTGGCCGGCGTCTATATACTGGCCGATTCAAATGCCGCCTTTCCACCCGGCATCACCCCCATTTCCCCTTTAGTGGCGGCGCAATTACTGCTTAACCAGACCTATCGGCGGCGGCTGGCACTGGCCTATTCCAGCCAGGGGCACCTGGCGATGCGGACGGCGGGATTGCTGTCCCATGTGCCGGTTTTCCACCTGCACCGGCCCCGCGACTTCGCCCGGCTGGACGAGACGGTAAACAGACTGTTCACGCATTGGAACAGCTTGCTCTGAGGGAGGGGGGAATGGCTTTCTTTCCGCCAGGGCTGGTCTGGCTTGCCTCCTATCCCAAATCCGGGAATACCTGGATGCGCGTGCTGCTCGCCAACCTGATCGCCGGCAAGGAAAAACCCGCGGATATCAACAATCTGGCCGAACACAGTACGCTTGTCGGGCGCTGGCGGTTTGCCGATGACATGCTGGTCGATCCCGACCTGCTGGACTGGCGGGAGCTGGAAATGATGCGCCCGTTGCTCGGCGATTTCGTGGCGCATAACCTGACCTCCCCGTTCTTTTGCAAGACCCATGACCGTTTCCTGGGGCGCAATGAACGGCCCGTTCTGGGAACGCAGGCGCAGGGTGCGCTTTACATGGTCCGCGACCCGCGCGATGTGGCGATATCCCTATACCACCATGCCAGTCTCAGCCTCGATGCGACCATCGAACGGATGCTTGATCCTGATTTCGTCTCCGGCGGCGGCATGCAGGTCCCCTATCTGCTGGGTGATTGGGCCGGGCATGTGCAGGCATGGACACGCCAGCAGCAGGTACGAACGAAAGTGGTGAGATACGAGGATATGCGGCGGGACACGCCCGGAACCCTGGCCGCTATTGTCGATTTCCTGGGTGGACAGGCAACGCCGGCGGAGATGCGGCGCGCGGTGGACCATTCCAGTCTGGACGAATTGCAACGCCAGGAAGCGGGCAAAGGGTTCCGCGAAAGCCGGCCGGGGCAAAAGCGGTTCTTCCGCGCCGGCCAGATCGGCGAATGGCGGGAGGTGCTGACGCCAATGCAGGTTCGCGCCATCGAAGATCGCTGCGGGGATATCATGGCGGCGTGGGGCTATCAGCCGGAAGGGTGAGAAAATCGTTGTATGACTCGAGATCAAAGATCGACAGTGGCGCCGTTGGTCGCGAAGAGTAAGGAAATGGATCAGATGTTTCGCCGCAACAGCGATGTGTTCGCAGCGCCGCTGGAAGATACGACTTTGCTGCTGAATGCGGCGACGGGCCGTTATCACGGTCTGAACCCGGTGGCGGCACGGATATGGGAACTGCTTGTCGATCCGATGGATGAAGCGATGTTGATCAACCGGCTGCTGGTCGAGTTCGACGTAACACCGGAGGATTGCCAGCGCGAGGTGGCGGTCTTTTTGGCCGGGTTGCGGGAACGTGGCCTGCTGACAAACGACTGAGCAATGCGTCTGATCTGCGGCATCCTGCACCTGGACGGTGCTGCGGCGAGCGAATCCCCGTTGCGCCGCATGGCGTCGGCCATGACGGCCCCGGGTCTGAACCCCAGGATGGGCCACAGGTTGGAGGGGCCGCTGGGCCTCGCCATCGTCGATTTCGGGGGCCATGGCGCAGAACCGGTGGCGCTGAAGGGATGGATGATCGCAGCCGACCTGCGGCTGGACCCGGCGACGGACAGGCCGGAGGCCGCGTTGCTGGATAGGGTCGAGCGCCATGGGCCTGATTTTCCCGACCATTTGGACGGCGATTTCGCCGTGGCGCTGTGGCGGCGCGAAACCCAGGAGCTTTGGCTGGGCCGTGATTTCATCGGTGTCCGCCCCTTGGCCTGGACATGGCAGCCTGGTCGCTGGTTCGCCTTTGCCAGCCTTCCCAAGGGGCTGCACAAGGCGGGCCTCGCCCCGGCGACCATCGATCCGGTGGCGCTCGGCGCCCAACTCACCCAGACCTATTTCACGGGGTCGGATACCGGCTTTGCGGAAATCGCCTGCCTTCGGGCGGGGCATAGTCTGGTCGTCCGTCCGCATGATCAGAACCCGCCCTGCCCGCATCGCGCTTATCGTCCCGATCCGGCCCTGGTTGGACGCTGGCGGGGGACGCCGCAACAGGCCGCGCAGACGTTGCGGCAACTGGTTGAGAAAGCAGTGGCCGCCCGGATGCCGGAAAGCGGACCGGTCGCCTGCCACTTGACGGGGGGCCTGGACAGTTCAGCCATCACCATCCTGGCGGCACGGGCGGCACGACGGCGATCAGACCGCATCCTGGCCCTGACCATGTGCGCCAGCGCCGCGATGGGGCCGGCGGAGCAGGATGAACGGCCAATGATCGGCGCCGTACTGGCGCAAGAGCCGGACATTTTCCACCGGGTCGTGGATGATCAATTACCGATGCCGGGCCGGCAGGAAGATCCCGACTGGCCGGGAAGCGTCATCGGCGGCCCGGATGACGAGATGATGGCTGCCGCCGCCGCCTTCGGGGCCGACCGTATCCTCAGCGGCGTGGGCGGGGACGAAGGGGCGACCTACAATGGCGCCAACCTTTATGCGGCACTTCTGCGCACGGGAAACCTTGTCACCCTGATCCGCGAACTGTCCGCCCGCGCGAAGAGCGATGGCCTGCCATTGTCGCGCACCATCCGCAATCGCTTGGTGTCCCCGTTGCTTCCAGCCTGTCTGCGCCGTCGCCGCGAAGTGGGCTTGATGGATGGAAAACAGGGGGGAGTAAGGTATCTGGCGCAAGGGATCCGGGACCGGGTTGCAAAGCGGCGCATGGTGCCGGTTCTGCGCAGCAACCGCCCGGCGGAGCGCATCCGAGCGGTGGCCGATCACCATATTTCATCCCGCTGCACCTATTACGCCTTCATGGCGGCACGGCATGGGCTGGCCGCCAGCTTTCCCCTGCTGGATCGGCGTATCGTCGATTTCATCTTGTCGCTTCCGCTCCATATGTTCCTGGCCGATGGCCAGTCACGCCAACCTTTCCGACGCGCCATGCTGGGCATCCTGCCGGAGCCGGTGCGACTGGCCCGGCACAAGCTGGGGCTGTTCGACGACCGCTTCATCCGCTACGCTGAACATCGCGCGGATCTGCTGGCCATGCTGGAGGAATTGCGCGCGCAGGCGCCCCCGATCGTTCGGGAATTGCTGGACCTGGACGCCATTCGGGCGGGGCTGGAGCGACTGCCGGAACCAGCATCCGCCCGCGGCTTCGTCCGTACAATACCGGGTCAGCTTCCCGGTGGCCATCCGGCATGGGTGATGATTTTCGCGGTGCAATGCCTGATTTCGGGTTGGCGCCTCGCACAAGATTGGCAGGGGGAAGCCCGAAGCGATGGCGACTGACTCTGCTGCGATGTCCGGAACCCTGGTCATGAACCCGGCCAGCGCGGCGCGGCTGGAAGAGTCGCATGGCGCGCCATTCCAACTGCAATGGCGGGGCTTGGCCCCCAAACGGAGCTGGCGACCATTGCGCCTAAGCGCCATGGGCACCCATCGCCCCCTGTTCGAGGCCACCTGGCAGGCGCTGGAGACAGGAAATACGCAAGGACTGACACCCGCGCTGGCCCTGCCGCTCTGGCGGGCCGGACTGTTATTGACACCGGCGGAATGCGCCATGCTGCCACCGGGCCTGAACCGGGAACTGGAACGCAGCGACACCCCCGCGGCCCCCTGCCAGCCCCCGGAGATCGCCGGGCCGGCTCTATGGCGGCAATTCTGCCCCGATTTCGATCGTCTGGGGCAAACCAGGGCCGACATGGCACCGCAACCTGAGGCCGGCGCCTGTTTTACCGCCGGTCGCTGGACATCGCTCAAAGGGATATTGTCTGCCCAGGAGGCGGCACAAGCGTCCGCCATCTGGCGCCGCCTTGGCCATGCCGATCTGCTGTTGACGGACACCGGCCGTGGTGCGCGCATCAATAATGATCCGCTGGGGCGGGCGCTGCTGCACCGGTTGACGCCCCTTGTTGAACAGGTGGTGGGCAGGCCGTTACGGCAAAGCTATAGCTTCGCGATGGATTATCGAGCGGGTGCCAAACTGGAAGCTCATATCGACCGGCCACAGTGCGAATACACCATTTCACTGCTGCTGGATTATCTGCCAGCCCTGGAAAATGGATGCAGCCCCTGGCCGCTGGAGGTGGAATTGTCAGCGGGTACCCCCTTCGCCCGCCTGTTCCAGGCGCCGGGAGATGCGGTCCTGTTCTGCGGCCGCGAACTGCGCCACAGGCGGCCCATAATCCCCACCGGGGCCAGCAGTCTCGTGCTGATGCTGCATTGGGTGGATGCCGATTTCCCCGATCGGGACATGGACCGGACATGACGGCACCCACCCCCATGTCGGCACCGTCCCCAACCTTGCGTCAACGCTGGCATGGCCGGCTCATGGTCGCGGAGGCCGCGATCTGGCTGCTGCTCTGTGTACTGGCCCTGCGGCTGCTGCCGTTCCGGGTAGTGGTCCGGCTTTTCATCGGGCGGGGGGAAAAGGTTGGGACGATGCTGCCGCCACCATCAGCCCCGCTGGCGTCGCCTGTGCCCTGGCGGGTGGCCCGGGCCGTGACGCGTGCCAGCGAGCGTGTCCCCTTCCACGCCCTCTGCTTGCCACAGGCGATGGCCGCAAAAATCATGCTGAGATGTCGCAGTCACGACACCATTTTGCATCTGTCGGTTCAAATGGGGCAGGAAGCTGGTATCGCCGCCCATGCATGGCTGACATTGGAGAATATCTGTATTGTCGGTGGCGGCATCCCTGCCGATCAGGTGGAAATCGCGCGATTTTTCTGAAATCGCGTTCCAAGCTGTCGAGCCGGACTGGAGGTTGGCGCGGGCTTTTGCGCTTCAGACACCCTATCTGGAATTTGCTGATCGACGATGGATAGCGTTGAGATGTTCTTCCCGCAGCAAATGGAGCCGCATGGAGGCCAGCCGATCACGCCCGTCGTTGGTAAGTTCCAACAGTTCCACACCCTCACAAATCAGTGGATTGAGCGTATTCCAAAACAACTGGACGTAATTAGCCCGAAACTCTACCACATCAGCCACACCCAACTGACCCAGCATGCCGGATTCCTGGAATTCCTGGGTCAAGGGTTTCAGTTTTCTCATGAAGTACGGATCGGAAACCATACCAATCAGGCGTGCGGCTCGAACCAGACCACGAAATCCGGTCAAATCGGGCTGGCGCTCCGGACATGGCGGAAAACGGGTATAGTCGATATAATCTGCCAACAGATCGGCATCCAGTACGGGGCTTCCGGCAAAGTGAGACCTTACAAACATCATGCCGCGCTCCGATGCATAGGGGCGCAAAAAGGCGTCCGTTGCACCGTCTGGCAACTCGACACTGGTACCGTCTGGCTGGATCACCACCCGGTATTCCTGGTCGCCCGGCAGAAGCCGGCGGTTGAAACCGATGGCGAACAGCAATAATGCGGCGGTGAAGTGCATTGCCTCATGGGCATCCAGATCACCATCACGCAGCATCTTGCCTTTAAGCATTTCAACACCGACACAGACGACCTGCACCGTGTGATCAAGGTTATGGTAAAGTGCGTCAGTCCGCGCAGCATGTGTTGCCCCAATTCGGCAGGCACGCAACAGAGCAGCCCGATATTCCTGGGGCGCCATCGGGAAGAGTTCCACATAGCTTTCCGAGAGCCGGTGCAACAAAGCTTCGATGACAATATCGGCTGGACGGAACATGACGCCTACCCCCTACCCTTTGCCGTGTGTTCCTGCACGAAAACATGCGACATCAGGCTGGAAATCCATTTGCGCCCTTCCAGCGTTACTTCCAGATAAGATAACCCGCCCAATATATGGTGGTGAACATGATTCCAGAAAAAGGCCGGATAGGTCCGGCGCAGGTCGGCAGGCGATTTATTGCCCATACGGGCATTGGCGCCAATTTCCTCGAATTCCTGAAACAAGGCTGGAAGTTTGCGCAAATAGTCAGGGTCAGCCATCTGGCCAATCAAATCTGCGGCTGAAACCAATCCCGGCCAGCTCTCTAACGCCATCTCCCCGTGATCGGGTACGGGAAAGCGTGTATTCTCAATACAATGGCAGACGAACTCGCAGTCAATGATACGATCATCCTTGAACCGCCAGCCAACAAACAGCTTGCCCCGTTCCACATGATAAGGGGTCAGATAGGCATCCGTCATGCCAGGCGGAACGGTGACCATATCTCCGGCAGCATTAATAACCGAAGCCGCTCCCTGATCTCCTGGGCAGACGCCTTGCAGATAACCGATATCATGACACAGTAATGCAACCAGATAATTCACCCATTCCGTGGGGGTGACATTACCCTCACGAAGCATCTTACCGTGTACGATCTCCTGTCCCACCATGGTGACCATAATTGAATGTTCGTAATCATGATAAGGGGCGGTCGAATTCACCAATGATTCCATCGCCAGCACCGCAGTGGTTGACAAGGCATTGCTGTGTTCGGGGTGCAGATGACCATAGACCCGATGGAATCCATCAAGCAGGCGATTCACAAAGGCATCGATGACGATCTGCCTGGAATCAAAAGATTGCATCACGTTGGTCTTTCCAATCTCTCACATCGTCACATTAACATAGACGGACAAGCGAAAGACCCCGATTTTCTATGTCATGTCCTTTGCAGGCTATGGCAAATGGCGTTGCCAGGTCAGACCAAGGATTCGGGGAACGGCGGGGAGCCATTGATTGACCGCAAATCCCCACCCATGGGAATCTCGAGTCGACAGCACAGCCCGTCATGTTGGAAATCCAGGATGGATTTACCTTGCAACTCATAGGCGATGCTCTGCCGAATAAGTGTTGAACCAAATCCGCTCTGGGAGGGCGGCTTTGTCGGAGGCCCACCAGTCTCTCGCCACTCCAGAAGTATGAGGGACCTGCCTTCCCTTTCGGTTAGCTGCCACGCCACCCGCAAGCGGCCTTCGGCCTTCAGGAAGGCACCATATTTCGCGGCATTGGTCGCCAGTTCATGAAACACCAGCCCCAGTGCCAGAGCTGCACGCGGGCGCAACTCAATTCCCGGCCCGGACAGCATCACATCCTGTGGGGTCTGGGCATAGGGTGTTACCTCATGGCCGATCACTTCCCGTAATTCCACCCACTCCCAGAAATGTTCAGCGAGCAGGTTGTGTGTCTCGGACAGTGCGCGCAACCGCCCTTCAAACGAGGTCCAGAAGCCATCAATGCTGGTTTGGCGCCGGCGGGTTTGCGCGCCGATAGACAGGACGGTAGCCAGTGTATTCTTCACCCGATGGGACAACTCGGCCATCAGCAGGGTTTGCCGTTCCTCTGCCTGACGCCGCTCTGTGACGTCGATGATCTGAACCACAGCACCGGTGGCGACCGGGTTATCGATCAGATCCCCCTCCCCGCTGCCACCCAGCAAAGGGGTAACGGAGAACAAAACTGGGACTGCCCTTCCATCCGGTCCCGTCAGCGTGGCGGCACAGTCGGTAATTTCACCAGGCAGACAGCCTTTCTCCAAGTTTATCCCCAGGCGGGAGAACAAACAATGCCGGTCCGTATCCACCGCCCCTGGCCCAAGCAACGCCTGTGCCGGCGGATTGATATAGGTGATAGAACCAGCCGCATCCGTCAGGATCAGGCCCGTGCGGACATTACGGGTAATTGTGCTGGTGATCAGCGCCTGATCTGCCAGCCGTTTGTTCGCGGCGGCCAACTGGTCGGCCAGGGCGGCCCGTGCCTGTGCGGCATTGCGCTCCGCCTCCAACATCAACGCCCGGCCCTCACGTTCCCGGAAGTCCGCCAGAAGGCGCCGGTTCTGTTCCTCCAGGAAACGGCGACGCATAATCGCACGCAGACGGGCGCGAAAGGGTGCCAGCGGCGCACCTTGAACATAAATGTCACTGACGCCGGCTTCCAGCATCTCCTGGGTCAACTGGCCACCGCTGACATCGCGCATGACCAGGATGATGGCTGGCGCCTGCTGCGAATTGGCGACGATATAGCGCGCGAAGTCCAGCCAGCCGCGCCCCGGCAACCTTTCCGCCAGCAGCACACCATCCATCGGTGTTTGCTCCTGCAAGCGCCGCGCGGCCTCAGCGTCCAACGCACGCTCCACCAGACAGCCTTCTTCAAGCAGCAGGGCTTCCAGTTCGCGCGCATCATCGACATGAAAGCCCGCCAGCAGGGCACGTGGCTGACGAAAAACAGTCTGCGGCAGAACATCCACATCCACATCACGCCGAGCATGGCGCAGCAGATTCCGCACCCGCAGCATCACTACAGCCGGATCCATGGATTTCGGCAGGAAATCGTCGGCACCGCTGTCCAGCCCCTCGCGCTGACGGGCCGGAGTTTCATCCGCCGTCAGCACCAGGATCGGCATGGACAGGGTTGCCACATGCAGGCGCACCTGACGGCATAAGTCGGCACCCTGCAAGCCTGGTAAATGGTGATCAACGATCAGAAGATGCGGCACTGTGCGGTTCAGTACGCGCAGCGCTTCCTCGGCACTTTCCACATGCTCGGTCTCATATCCCTGTTCCTCCAATAAGAACAGCAGACTTAGAGCCTGTGTCGGACTATCCTCGACCAGCAGGATGCGCTGTTTTGTCATTCCAATTGTGCCCCTTCAGGCTTTGCCGGCGCGATGCCGGGTGCGCCTTCAGGCATCCACCGCGACCATCAGCCTGTCATGGGCGAATACGTCCTCGGCCAGCCGCGCCAGCTCACGCTCGATCACGGGCTTGCGCAAGTGCGGACGCCCACGCCATCGCTCCGGCAAACCCGTCGCCTCATACCCGCTTGTGAGGATGAAAGGAACGCCCCTCGCCTCCAGCGCCTCCGCAACGGGAAAGACCAATGAACCCGATAAGTTGACATCCAAAATGGCGCCATCGAATCCGACCGATGCCACCATGTCCAGCGCCTGATCAATCGTCGCAACAGGTCCGAGCACGGTAAAACCCAGCCCCTCCATCACATCGGCAGCATGGATGGCGATGAGAAATTCGTCCTCAACAATCAGGATGCTTTTTCCCTGGCCACTCGACATCTCACTTTGTCCCTGGCTACCTTGGGCATTCCTGCCCCCACACATAATCTACGGCGGTTACTGCCTGATTTCGTTAAGCGTTGCGCCTTATCCCGAAAGGTATAGGGAAGCCGGCCCACAGCGTCGAAGTTCGCCGCAAAGTCACCCAAGGATAACAGCGAACGGCATCAAAGGTTCAAGGCCATGCCGATGGAAACCGGCGCCGTTGCAACAAATCCGAAGCGGGCATAGAGAAAGCGGGCATCACCATCGGCGATCAGGCTGACATAAGCGCCGGCAGCGGGTGCGTGCGCCCGAAGATACGCCATCAGGGCTGCCACGATCCGTGTGCCCAACCCCCTGCCCTGATGCGCCGGATCAACGGCAATGTCGCAAAGCTGAAAACAGCAGGCACCATCACCGATGATTCGGCCCATACCGACAACCGCGCCGTTGGAGATGATATGGACCCCATGAAAGCTATTGGGCAGGCCGATAAGCGCCGCTTCCTCGCTACGTGGGGACAGGCCGGCAATCCGGCGCAGGCGACAGCAATCCGCAGCACCGACCACCCCATCGATCAACTGATATCCGTCCCCTGCCATCAATCCTGACCATCCTGCTGGTTGGCGGCCCGCCGGAAGGGGTGGGCAGGATAGACGCCAAGGATATTCACCTCTCGGGCAAAGAAATCCAATTCCTCCAGTGCCAGCCGCAAGGGCCGCTCTTCCGGATGGCCTTCCACATCAGCATAGAACTGGGCGGCGACAAAACGACCGTCCACCAGATAGCTCTCCAGTTTGGTGATATTGATTCCGTTGGTCGCAAAACCGCCCAACGCCTTGTATAGGGCCGCTGGAACCGACCGCACACGGAACAGCAGACTGGTGACGGTATCGTTGCCGGGCGGCGGTGCCGACGGCTCCTTGGCCAGAACCAGGAAGCGGGTGGTATTATGGGCCGCATCCTCGATTCCCTTGGCCAACACCTCCAGACCGTAAATCTCTGCCGCGAGATCGGAGGCGATGGCACCGATCGCCGGATCATTCCATTTCGCCACATCGGCGGCAGCGCCAGCCGTGTCCGCGTGGCTGACGGGTGTAAGGTTACGTTCACGCAGATAATTGCGGCACTGGGACAGGGCCTGGATGTGGGAATGCACTTCCCGAAGCCCCGCCAACGTGGCGCCCCTCGGGGCGACCAGGCAATGCACCACGCGCTGATAATGCTCCCCGATAATGTGCAATCCGCCCCGGGGCAGCAGGTGATGAATGTCCGCAACACGACCGGCCACCGAATTTTCCACCGGGATCATCGCCAGCCGGGCGCGCCCCTCATGCACTGCGGCGAACGCATCCTCAAAGGACGCGCAGGGCAGCGACGTCATCTCGGCAAAAACACTGCGGCAGGCGAGATCGGAATTGGCGCCTGGGGCACCCTGATAGGCAATGGTGGAAGCGGGCATTCTGGTCACTTCTTCTTCTGTGGTGACGAGGATATCAGATGGGGGTCAGCATAAGGCGGGCTTTTTCCAGATCCTCCGCAGTGTCTACACCCAGTGGTACCGTATCAACCACCGCCAACCGGATGGTCATACCGTTGGCCAGCGCGCGTAGCTGCTCCAGCTTTTCGCGCTTTTCAAGTTCGGCTGGCGGCAGGCTGACAAAGCGCTGAAGTGCGGCGCGGCGATAAGCATAGAGCCCGATATGGTGGAACAGCGGCCCATCCCCCCATGGGGCGGTGGCACGCGTGAAATAAAGGGCTCGCCCCTCCAACGCCCCCGGCGGCAACTCGACGATGGCCTTAACCACATTGGGATTGGTGCGCTCCGCCGGATCACGGATGGCCACGCCCAGCGTGGCGATATCGGTCACCGGATCGGCAAGTGGCCCGAAAACAGCCCTCACGGCTTGCGGCTCGATGGTCGGAAGATCGCCTTGGACATTGACGATGGCATCGTGCCGTCCTTCGGGATCAACCTTGCAGACCGCCTCCCAGATGCGATCCGATCCGGAAGGGTGACCGGGGTCGGTCAGGACGGCACGGCCACCTGCGTTTTCCACCGCATCCACGATCGCCTGCTCGGCCGCCGCCACGATAACAGGTCCGATACCGGCTTCCGCTGCGCGACGCCAAACATGCACGATCATCGGCAAGCCGTGAATATCCGCCAGCGGCTTGTCCGGCAGCCGGGTGGATGCGAGACGGGCCGGAACCACCACCAGAGGATTGCCCGGCAAGGCGCTTTTGTGTGTCTGGGTCATGATCATCTGTCCGTGCGACATTTGGTCCGCCGGGTCAAGGCGGAAACTCTATGTGCGACCGCCTGTCCTGCGATAAATAACGCGCATGGTTTGCCTGACAGGCGGGCATGGACGTGTCCGCTCAATGGCGTTATTGTGCCCGCGCCCGGGGTACCCAAGGGATTAGGACTGATGGCTGGCAGCACGTTCAATAAAATATTCATGGCGATCCTGACGGCGACTCTCGTCGCCCTGTTCGCCGGCTTCTTTTCCAGGAAGCTCATGCACCCTACATATCCGACCGAGCGGGCCTATAAGGTCGAGGTTCAGGGCGGTTCCGCCGCACCGACCGATGCGCCTGCCGCGCCGGCTGAACCGGAACCGGTAACGCCCTTGCTGGCAGCAGCGGATCCCGCCGCCGGTCAGAAACTGGCCAAGGCCTGCACCGCCTGCCACAGCTTTGAAAAGGGCGGCCCGAACAAGGTCGGTCCGAATCTGTGGGGCATCGTCAACAACAAGCACGCCCACGCTGAAGGTTTCGCCTATTCTGATGCGATGAAGTCGCAGGAAGGCGCCTGGGATTACGAACACCTGAACAAGTTCCTGACGAACCCCAAGGTGACCGTGCCAGGCACGAAGATGAACTTCGCCGGCTTGAAGAAGGTGGAAGATCGCGCTGCGGTCATCGCCTATCTGCGGTCGCTGGCCGACAACCCGGCGCCGCTGCCCTGATCGGCCAAGGCTTCCGGCATAAGATGAGGGGCGGCTTGCGGGTCGCCCCTTTTTCTTTGAGCACCCGTTGCACGCCCGCCTGCGGGTACCCATTGTCCGATTTTCTGATCCGGAGACCGCTTCCATGTCCGCCATCGATCTCGCCCCCTTTATCGATCTGGCGATCCGTTGTGCCGATGCGGCCGGCGTGGTTGCCCGCCGGCACTATCGCACCCCGGTATCCGTGGATGTGAAGGCGGACACCTCACCCGTTACCATTGCCGACCGTGAAGTGGAACTGGCGATACGGGAGATTTTGGCACAGGCACGCCCGCAGGATGGTGTGCTTGGGGAAGAACATGGCAGCAGGGATCTGAACGCTGAATTCGTTTGGGTGATCGATCCGATCGACGGCACCAAATCATTCATCACCGGTCGTCCGCTATTCACCACCCTGATCGCACTTCTTCATCGCGGTGTACCTGTACTGGGCATTATCGACCAGCCTGTGATCAAGGATCGCTGGCTAGGCGTGAAGGGGCAACCAACCACCTTGAATGGGCAACCGATTCGTACCCGTTCGTGCCCCGATCTGGCACTTGCCACCCAAGCGGCAACGATGCCCTTCAGCCATGCGGAATTCCGCCTGACGGAAGCGGCAAGCCGCTACATGGTCTGGGGTGGCGATGCCTATGCGTTCGGTCTGCTGGCGGCCGGTTTCATCGATCTGATGGTTGAGGCCGGATTGCAACCCTATGACTGGGCAGCGCTGGTGGCTGTCATTGAAGGGGCTGGCGGCGTCATTACGGATTGGGAAGGCCAACCGCTCCGGCTTGGCACCAACGGCAATGTCGCTGCCGCTGGTGATCCCATCTTGCACGCCAAGGTGCTGGAACTGATACGCCGTCGGGTATAAGGACGGGCACCATGGGGGCTTGTATTATTTGTCACCCATCACAACCTTGTCACCCGTTTCCCCTTTCAGCAGACGTGAGAGGTGAAGTGCCGTCGGGCCATCGTCCGGCGCGTCGGCGGCCAAGGCAACAAATGCTTCCAGCGCTGCAGGGTCGCCGGCAGCCATCAAGACGTATGCCTGCTGATAGCGGCGAATAATGGTCCCTTCTGCTTCTCGAACCAATAACGGCTGAAAAACCGGGATCGGCTCCGTCTTTCCTTTCAAAACGATCTGACCGATAGGGCGTCGCGGGATATCCGGGCATCGTGCTGCGGCGGCACCGCTCATGGCGACCCGGGTACCAAAATATTTGTTCAGCCCCTCCAAGCGGGCGGCTGTATTCACCGCATCCCCCAAAGCTGTATATTCAAAACGGGCCTCAGCACCGAAATTGCCGACACTGGCCGGCCCTGCGTGAACCCCGATGCGGGTCATACCAAAGGCACGTCCAGCGGCCTGCTCCGCCGCCAGAAAGGACTGGGCGAACGCATCCAATTCCAACGCGCAGGCCACGGCCATGACCGTATGATCCTTCTGATCGCGTGGCGCGTTGAAGAGGGCGAAAACCGCATCGCCGATGAATTTGTCCACAGTTCCGCCATGGCGGAATATGATGTTCACCATGCCATCAAGGTAGCGGTTCATCACGTCTGACAAGGCCACCGCGTCCATGCTCTCCGAAATGGTGGTAAAGCCGGCAACATCGGTAAAAATATAGGAAAGATCTCGGCGTTTCGGATCCAATTGCAGCTTTGACGGATCTCTCAGAATGTCATCCAGCAAGGCCGGGGACAGGTATTTGGAAAAAGCGGCCTGTATGAACTTCTTTTGCTCGCGCTCTTGGCGACCGGCATGGAGGTCGGAGAGCCAAAGTGCCAGTCCGAATCCCAAAGAGGGGGCGATGATGGGAACCATGACATTGGCATGCCTGAACAATAGAAGCGCGACCAACCATATCCCCGCGAATACCACCAGCGACAAACCCATCCGCAGCCATAAGGCGACATCCAGCCGGCCCAGCAGCGTACCGGCCACCGCAGCGACCAAAGTCGCCAGAAGGGCGATCCCGACGCCCTGGGCTGCGGGCTGCCGTCCCTCCAGCAACTGCGCCATTACATGTGCATGGATCAACGGCCCAGGCATTGTCGTCTGTGACGTGTCGGCTGTCGCCCGGAACGGGGTAGCGTGGCGGTCCATATCGGAAAGATCTGCCCCAACGACCACAATCTTATTGTGGAACCAGATGGGAGGCAACACAGGAACAACCTGAGCGGGAAATGTCCGGAAGGCAGACGTGGTGCTGTCAGGCCGACCGTGCCAGGCAATAGGGGTTGCGCGTTCCAGCACCGCCTTAATCCCCAGCTTTTCCAGCAGGGCGAATGCCACAGGTGGGGCCCTATCCTCAGTATTGTCTGGTTTTCCGACATAGATGGTTCGGACGATCCCGTCATAGGGATCCTTTTCCAGGTTCGCTGCCCCACGCAGAGCGGGCGGCAAAAAATTATTAAGGAAGGCAACCTGTTTAGAGGTCAATCCCTCCGAAGCACCGCCGTGGCTGGCAATCAGCGGAACGTGCAGGCCGGCCATCACCTGCTGCAGGCGTGCATCCTTGGCAGGTTCGGTAGGACTGTCGAGCAGGATGTCAAAGAAGATTGCCCCTGCCCCCTTCTGCTCAAGTACGAGCAAAAGGTTTGCCAGAAATTCCCGGTCAACAGGGGAGCGATAGGGAAAACGCGAAACCGTATCCTCGTTTATGGCAACGAAAACAATATCCGGTTGCTGCGTTTCTGCTGGAAGCAGCGTAGCGATGCGAAAATCGGACAGCCAGGTTTCCAGTGAAACCAGAAACGGCATAAACCTGCCCATTGCTACCGGCACCAGGGTCGCTGCCAATGTGAGGCCAGAAATGATGCACCAGCGGCGCAGGAACGACGACATCGGCCTGCTCCCCTCAACCGGCAAGACGTGAAGACAGGATAATCGTCTGATGCCGTATCGGACGCATGGACATGCATTCCCCCAGGAACCAATGGGATTATTCCCAAAGGGAATAGCACGTGCGTCCCGACATCGGAACGCGCAACCACTTCAACCGGGGTTGTTCTGAACCAGCAGCGGTGGTACTGGACCAGTATTATCAGGCGGCGCTGGTCAGATGCTCGATAAAGTGGCGCACGCCCGATCGCAAAGTTTCAGCCTGATGGCTCAGTTCGGTTGACGCTGCGGTCAGATTCCTCGCGGTGTTACCGACAGTTTCCGATGCCGCCGTAACACCTTTGACATTATTGCCAACGGCCGCCGTCGCGGTTGCCGCATCACGCACATTGCGGGCAATTTCCCGCGTTGCGGCCCCTTGCTGTTCCACGGCGGCAGCGATGGCGCCTGCGATGTGATCCATATCTCGGATCGTCAGTTCGATGGCATTGATGGCGTCCATGGCATGAGACATGCGGCCCTGCATCTCCCCGACCTGGCGAGCGATGTCTTCCGTGGCTCTCGCTGTTTGCTGGGCCAACTGCTTCACTTCGCCAGCCACAACAGAAAATCCCTTTCCGGCTTCCCCGGCACGCGCCGCCTCGATCGTGGCATTCAGGGCCAGCAGATTGGTCTGGCTGGCGATCTCATTGATCAGATCGACCACCTGATTGATCCGGGTGGCGGCGTCCGCCAGTTCCCGCATGCTGCTGTCAACGTTACCGACCTCGTCAACCGCCGCCTTTGCCACCTGGGTGGATTGGACCACCTGGGCTGAAATCTCGCTGATGGAAGTGTTCAACTGTTCTGAAGCGGAAGCAACATGATTGACGTTATCGGTAGCCTGACTGGCAGCATCACCAGCCGCCTGGGCACGGGTATTGGTATCATCGGCCGTACGCCTCATGGCACGGGCATTACTGTCCAACTGCGTTGCCGCCAGAGCAACACCATCGACCATGGATCGCACATGCTCATCAAGCTCACTGGCGATTTCCAGCAGGCGCCGGTTATGCCGATCAGCATTTTCTTCCAGATAGGTGCTGATGACCAGATCCATATCCAGCATCACAGCAAGATTGATGGCACGCATCAACGCCGCCATTTGCTGCATTTGCAACCGCGGACGCCACGTCATGGGCTGGTTTTCCAGCAGGGCTGCGTAAAGACGTGAAAGGGTCAGGGCATAACCGCCGAGATACCAGCGCGGCTCCAGCCCCAATGCACTGTGAACCTTGCCGATGGTACGGACACTGTCGAAATAGCTGGGACCAAAATCACCTGAAAACAGATCCAGCCAGTGTCGTAACTGGCGTTCCTTGGCATGGTTCATCGCTGCTTGGTCACGGAACATTCCCGTCATCTTCGGCCACTGGCCAAGATGGGCATAGAAGCTTTCGATGATGGCGGGCAGCAGTTTGGCAATGGTGGGTCTGGCCAGGGAAAGAAGGTTGCAGGTCGCTGCGTCGATACCAAGAAAACGCAATCTCTCGTCCCGATCAACCGCCTGCATCTGCATCATCAATCTCTTTCCTGCCCTTGGATTTCCGGAAAGGCCGAATATCCAGCTTTTTTCTCACGAACCTGGAATGGTTCGTAGAACTTAACGTTCGGGACGAGGCAGGCAATATTTTTCTACCAACCTAGCCATCCAATGAACGGAGAGAGATCAACAATGAACGGGCAGCATGGAAAATCATGCAAAACTTGAATTATACTAATAACTAATACACTTATAATTGAATGCTATCAAAGCACGAAAAACGAATCAGCTCCGTCCGTTCCCCTCGATAAAGCGCAACAGCGGTTCCCAGTCAGCTTTGGCCTCAACAACGCGTTTTGTTTTCAGATCAAACAGACTCAGCCCTTCAGAAGCGAGATCGGGATAAAGCTGGCTGTCGCGCAGACGGGCCACCACCTGATGCCCCACCCCTGACAGGAACAAATCCAGGCGGTCAGCCGCTTTGGTTCGGGGGCGAAGTCGGTTGCCGATAATGGCCACCGGCACCTTGTTCTTTCGAATGGACTTCAACTCATCCAGTTTTCTCAAAAAACGTTCCGTGGCCGCTTCGTCAAAAGCTCCGGGCAGAAGAGGCAGGACCACCATATCGGCAATCCGCACCAGTTCCTCAACGTCCTTCGGCTTCATGGCCGCGGGAACATCGATGACGAGCCGTCCTGGCCCTTCCGGGACTTTCCCCAACGACTTCGTCCAATCCTCGCCGTGGATCGGTGTTGCAGCGACCGGTCGCTGCCTCAACCAACCCAGTGCCGATTTCTGTTTGTCCATCTCCGCAAGGATCGTGTGGTGGCCGGCATTAGCGAAGGCGGCTGCAAGGTGGGTGGAAATGGTGGTTTTGCCCACCCCCCCTTTGATGTTGCTCACCAAAATTGTCAGCATCTATCCATAATCCTTTGATTAAATTATATTAATGAGGCGTTACTGTCATCGGCAGGTTCGCGCCAGAACGGCTTGGTATCGGAAAAGCGCCGCCAATCCTCCACCACATTCGCCTCCATGTCATGCAGGCCTCGGGCATGCCAGCCGATCACCAGACCGGCCCCTTGTTGCCAGCCGCCCTCGCCGACCGTCGTAATCTGTTCCAGATCCCGCATCAACTTGGTGACAGTAGCCACATCCTGTAAATGGCCCAGTCTGTCCTGCAGGCTGGAAAGATCCTCCAGAAAGCGGCGAACAGGCCTTGGTTCGAATAGACTCCTAAAAAAATCAGCCGCATATCGAAGTTTTTTTAACGCAATTCTCAACTCATGCCGTTCTGCTGGTTCCGCATGCGCAAAGCCGCGCCCGCGTTTGCGTGCTTGCCTATGCCGCTGGGCCAACAGGGTGCCCGCCATTTCCGTTACGGGCCGCAGCAACAGGGCGGAACGTTCGCTAACCGGTTGATTGCGCCAGCAGCGACCATCAACCCAGGCTGCCAGCTCCAGCAGCAGACTGGTGTAACGCGGTGACAGTATCGTCTGACGTACCGCCTCGTAACCGGCGGCCCTGGCCGTTGTTGCTATCTTTTCCAACGCTGCCAAGCTCGGCTCGCCCGGCAAGGCGGCGGATACGGGCGGCAGCACTTCCCCCAGGAACACGTCCCACTCCCGCGCGGCCCCCAGGCTGCCGGCCAGCCATTTCACTTCCGGTACCAGTAAAACCTGCTGATCCGATGGAATGAATGGACGGAAAATCTGGAAGCTGGAGCGCAACCGGCGCAGGGCCACACGCATCTGATGTACCCCTTCCGGATCATTTCCGGCCAGGGCAGCTGCCTGATTTGCCGCCATATGAGCCAGACAATGGCGCACCACGCTGGCCAAAGCCTCTTCCACCGTGGTGTCTTGCGCCAACACCAGCTTATCAGCTTTACGGGTCACAGGTTCGCAACCATCGGCCAGCGCGTAACCACGAGCCGACTTGGTTTCCATTTCCAGCCGTACAGGCACGTCAGCATGTACAGCCTTGGCAAGGCTGTACAGCACAGCTGTGTTTGTCCCTTCCAACAGTTCCAGTTCAAGCTCGTTGATTGCCAAGCTGCCACCGCCGGGGGTGACGATTTCCCCCTGATCGATGGCAACCTCGATACACACCCCTTCCGCTGGGGTTAATATCCGCACCTGACGGCGGATACGGGTTTCAAAAACCGGCTCCAGCATCTCGCTGTTCAGAACCCCAAGCGGGGCCAGAATGGCAGGATCAGGCAAAACAGCCAGATCAGGGCGCGGGCTGCTGACCGGCACCTCCCATTCCCCGCGCACCAGAGCCCCGACGCCGGGCGCAGGCGCGGATTTCAGGGTCTGCACCAGCTTGCGACCCTGGCGGCGCACCCGGAGCGAAAGGCCGTTGGCCTGCAGCAGGCGATCTGCGGTGTCGAAATAAAGGCTGTCCAGCAACTTTGTTGCTGGCTTTCCTTCCACCTGCGACAGAACGGCCAGTTTACGCAGCCTGTCCATGTCTTTTGCGGTGACGGAGAGTTTCAGTTCGATTTCGCGCGGCGACATTGAAGGTCCGGGCCCCGTTGATTCCATCGCAAAAGGCTGGGAAAAGTTCGGCTTTGCGCCGGGCCTCCCGCCTTTTGCGACAGAACGATGACAAGCCTGTGAAGCGCTGTCTATCGCAGCCCGTGAATTTTTTATGAGCAGCCCCCATGTTCATACAATTCGGGCCCGTTGATGGATGATGGCTTTTATGCTTCCCTCCGCCCGCATTTGCGTATCCCTTGCGCAAATCCTGCCATCCGAAACCGGGGAAATCCGTCATGCGCTTCCAGACCCTCGACACCATTTCTGTCGCCGGCAAGACCGTACTCGTCCGTGCGGACCTGAACGTGCCCGTGGCCGACGGACAGGTGACGGATACCACCCGTATTGACCGTCTGGTTCCGACCCTGAAGGAAATCGCCGCCAAGGGAGCCAAGGTGGTGGTGATGTCGCATTTCGGTCGCCCCAAGAATGGCCCTGACACTAAGAACAGCCTGCGTCAGGTTGTGCCCTGGGTGGAAAAGGCGTTGGGTGCCCCGGTCGCCTTCGCCGAGGATTGCGTGGGTGAAAAGGCCGCTGCGGCCATCGCCGCGCTGCCGGTCGGCGGTGTGCTGATCCTGGAAAACACCCGCTTTCATGCCGGTGAGGAAAAGAACGACGTGGAACTGGCAAAGGCCATGGCCGCGTTGGGCGATGTCTATGTGAATGACGCCTTCTCGTCTGCCCATCGCGCCCACGCCTCCACCGAAGGTATCGCCCACCTGATCCCCAGCGCTGCCGGTCGCCTGATGCAGGCGGAGTTGGAAGCCCTGGCCAAGGCCCTGGCAGCACCCGAACGCCCGGTTGCCGCTGTGGTCGGTGGTGCCAAGATTTCCACCAAGCTGGAACTGTTGCTGAACATGGTGTCCAAGGTGGATATGCTGGTCCTGGGCGGCGGCATGGCCAACACCTTTCTGTTCGCCAAGGGCGTATCGGTCGGCAAGTCCCTGTGCGAAGCCGATATGGCCGATCAGGCGCGCGCCATCATGGCCAAGGCCGAGTCATCGGGGTGCGAACTGCTGCTCCCGGTCGATGGCATGATGACCAAGGAATTCAAAGCCGGTGCCGCGCATCGTCTGGCCGATGTCACTGCCATCGCCGCCGATGAGATGATGCTGGATGTCGGACCAAAGACGGTGGCGTTCCTGTCGGTCAAGCTCCAGGAGGCAAAAACTCTGGTCTGGAACGGCCCGATGGGCGCCTTCGAAATCCACCCCTTCGACAGCGGCACCAATGCCGTGGCCCGTCTGGTCGCCGGTCTGACGCAGCAGGGCCGTCTGCTTTCCGTCGCGGGCGGCGGTGACACGGTGGCCGCCCTTGAACATGCGGGCGTAGCGGCCCAGTTCTCCTATGTCTCCACGGCTGGCGGCGCCTTCCTGGAATGGCTGGAAGGCAAGACCCTGCCCGGCGTCGCAGCCCTGGAAAGGCACGCCTGAACGCTTTGGCCTCGGCCTCAAACCCCACCGGGTTTGGGGCCGCTGTAGGTGGTGATGAGCTTGCGGAGCATATCCTGCATGGGAATGGCCGTGGCATCGACCGTTGGCACCATACCTTGAGCCAGCCCCCATTCCCTCGTCATCTCCACCAAGGCGCGATCCTTGGACAAAACATGAAGTGGCACACGGTGCTCCGCCCCCACCGTATCGGCGACCCAGCCCAAAGCCGGATGATCGCCCAGCATCAGTACCAACGCATCTTCCGGCAGTGAGCGGGCGAGCCAGTCTCCCGCAGCGCGAAGACTGTAGTCGATCGACTGACCATATGCTTCCGCCATACGGCTATAATCAGCCGCTTCTGGCGGACCATAGGCGCTACCGTCAGCCAGCCCGGCTGTTCCATATTTCCAGGGCGGCAACGGTGTCCACGGTGCGTGGCTGCTGGTCAAAACCAGTTCCAGATAAGTGGGGCCATTCGCGAAGGGAAGTAAGGCGTCCAAGCCGGCAAACAGGGCCTGATCCGGCATCGGCGACCAGCCAAATGCTGGCCCCTGGTAACCCAGGTCCTTGGCATTGAATAGCTTTTCAAATCCCCAAATCCTGCCTTCCGGCCAGGGGCCGGTCAGACCAGGCATAACGGCGACTGTGCGCCAGCCGGCCTGCCGCAGCGCCGTTACTAAGCCAGGCCGATCCGATGCCAGGATCACCCCCTGCTGCACCGGTTGTTCCTGACGAATGCCGGCGCGCAAGGTGCCATGGGCCAACCAACTGCGCCCCCCGAGCACCGGGCTGTCGACCAGACCGGAGCGCATATGGAAGCCTTTCGCCGTCAGTTCATGTTCCAACATGGATAGACGCGCTGAAACCAGCGGGGCGTGGCGCGGGTCGGTCAGAGCGGACTGGCCATAGGACTCCATCCAGATCAGCACCAGGGGACGCCCGCGCAGCAGAGAGAAAAGTTGCGTGGCTGGAATACCGGACAAAGGATCATCAACCAGCGCATCGGCCAGCGCCTGACCCATCCGGTGCCCTTCCTCCACACGCCGCATCTGATCCTGGACGGTCGCCACCATTCCCTGGGAAAAGGGCTGGGCACCCGGCAGGCCGGCCAGGGACAAGGCAGGGACCAGAAGGCCTGCCCCCATGGCTACCCATCGGGCTTGTGGCACTGTAAGTGAGGCGAACAGGTTGCCATAGGCCAGGAAAAGCCCTCCCATGAGCAGCCCCGGCGTAAAAATAACCAGCAGGATCAGGGATGGCACGCCGATGTTACCAGCCAGCACATCCCAAAGCGCCGGCAGAAGCGCCGGATCGTGCAATGGCTGCATGGGCCGCCCAGCCACCAGCAGCGCCAACTGATCGGCCAGATGCAGCAGCGGAAAAGGCAAGATTATCAGCGACAGCAAAGCAATCACCCCATGACCGGGGCGCCATCCACGTCCACAGCAGATGGCAAATACACCGGCCAGCAGGCAAAGCTCAGGCGCCAGCCCCAGATTTGAAAAGCCCGGCTGCCCACCCGGATCGGACGGTAACCCAACCGCCGCACTGAACAGCAGCAGCACAAGAATCAGGCGCAGGAACGAGACTGTGATAGATTTATTGATCATGCATACTGAAGGTAAAATGGAGCCAAGGCCTGCGCCAGTCGATTTTTTTTACCAGGACCGAACGGCTGTCAGAGATGGCCGTGCCTGATGGTGTTTTTCCCGATTGCGCATGACGGAACGATGCCCCGTCAATCCTCAGGCAAGTCCCATGGTCTGGCATCAGCCATAAGCATGCAGACGTGCCCCATTGGCACGCAGCCATTCCCGGGGGCCCTCCACCTCCTGCGTCAGGCTGGCGCAGAGGCGCCAGAACCGCTGAGAATGGTTCATCTCCCGCAGGTGCGCCACTTCATGCGCCACCACATAATCGAACACCGATTCAGGGGCCATGATCAGCCGCCAGCAAAAGGAAAGCCGCCCGCCAACCGAACAACTACCCCACCTGGATCTCGTATCTCTAACCATTACGCCTGTCACCTTGGCGTCCAACCGTTCGGCCTTTATCTTGGCCCGCTCCATCAGCAGACGGCGGGATTCCGCTTTCAGGAAATCGGTGACACGGCGGTTAAGGAAAGCGGGATCACCCCCGACCAGGATTGTTGCCTCCCCATCCAGAATTGCCATGCGCGCCGCCATGCGGCTTGCAGGCTGATGCCGGATGCGATGGTCCACCCCCAGGATGGGCACCACAGCCCCATCATAAAAGGGAAGCCGCGGCGGTACGGCTGAGAGGCGCTGCTGCAGCCATTCCATATGACGACCAATGAACCGTTTTACATCTGCGTCGGAAATCTGGGGCGGCGTGGAAACGCGCACAACGTTGCGAACGGCATCCACCCGCATGGAAAGCCGGCGTGACCGGGGGGATACGCGAACCTCCACCGGCACCGGTAAAGCGGCCAGCGCCACCATGCGAGGCTGCCCCGCCACCGGCGGCACCTTACGTGGCAACGGCTTTGCCGGGACGGGTGCTTTGGGCTTGCTAGGACGAAGAAAATCGAACATCGAGAGCCCGGTCATGGCGAACAAGGCTCTACCCTACCTGAACCAGCCATCATCGCAATCACTACGATTGCGGAGGCTGTTGCATAACCAGCCCTGCATATAAAGAAAACCCCCGCAGCTGGATGCGCCTGCGGGGGTTTTCCTGACAAGAGATCAGACAACGTCGATGTCGCAAAATCTGATCACAGGTTAGATGCGATATTCAGGTAATCGCAAAGTATTTCTGCGGTGGAGTCATGCGATTAAGCACCCTCCCTGGTTGCGGATCGCAGTTTTTTGCCTATTACTATTAGGCTGCCCACTGCGATTTGGGCGTTTTGCTTATCAAAGTGCCCTCCACGTCTTTGTTACGGTTTTATGGTGCACCTGTTCTGAAAGGTCGTCAAGGGGCATTTACTGGAAAACCATCCCCCTGATCGAATGGTCAAAAACGGCAACAACGAGGCTCTTCAATTGCGTCACCATGACGTACCGCAAAAGAAAACCGCGATGGTGGCACCATCGCGGTTTCAACACGAACATTTACAAGGTTATAAATTTCAGGCGGCGACGGTTTTGCTCCGACCGGAACGAACCGCATCATTATCCAGAATGAACTGCCTCACCCGCGGCTCAATCTCTTCGCGCCATTTCCGACCGTTGAAGATGCCGTAATGACCAACACTCTTCTGCATATGATTCAGCTTCTTCTTCTCCGGAATCGAAGAGCAGAGCCGATGGGCGGCGATCGTCTGACCAGGGGCGGATATGTCGTCCAATTCGCCCTCCACCGTGAGAAGTGCCGTTTTCTCTATAGCAGACGGGTCCACCGTCATCCCACGCCATTTCATGGTGCCACTGGGCAGGGCCCGTTCTTGGAACACCTGTTTAACGGTTTGAAGATAAAACTCCGCCGTCAGGTCCATGACGGACAGATACTCATTGTAGAATTTCCGATGGGCGTCCGCACTTTCCCCATCACCACGCACCAGATGGCGGAACAGCTTCAAATGCTCACCCACATGTCGATCCAGATTCATCGACATGAAACCGGTCAATTGCACGAATCCGGGATAAACCTGACGTAACGCACCCGGATAATAGAAGGGTACCGTGGTGATGACATTGCGTTCAAACCAGCTGATATCCTTGTTTTCAGCCAGCTTTGTCACCACCGTGGGGGCCGCCGACGTATCGATCGGGCCACCCATCAGGGTCATGCTCGCGGGCTGGCAGGCATCATCAAGCTGGGCCATCAGGGCCACCGCCGCCAGGGTTGGCACCGCCGGCTGACACACTGCCATGACATGCGTATTCGGGCCAAGGTGACGGATGAAATCCATCACGTAATCAATGTAATCTTCCAGATCAAACCGACCACGTGCCAGCGGGACCAGCTTCGCATCATGCCAGTCGGTGATGTAGACATCATGATGCTGCGTCAGCGCCGCGACAGTCCCGCGCAGCAGGGTGGCATAATGGCCAGACAGCGGCGCCACCAGCAGCAGCTTCGGGTCGTCATGCGGTATGGCGCGTTCGAAATTCACCAGATTGCCGAAGGGCTTCTCCAGAACCACCTTCTCGGTCACTGCCACATCGCGGCCATTGATGCGGGTGGTGGGAAGCCCGAATTCCGGCTTACCCCAGCGGCGGGTGGTCCGTTCAATCAACTCCGCACCGGCAGCCACAGCACGACCGACCTTGGTGTAGGAGGCAGGAACGAACGGACTTTGCAGGGTCTGCTGCGTGGCTTCCGCCAACAGTCGCAGCGGTGTCATCGCGGCGTGATGCATGTCATAAAGATGATAGAGCACTTCACAAGCCCCTTTCCGAAACCGGGCATTTATTCAAGCCCGCCGCGACATCCCTCAGGATGTTCCACGTTCGACGACACCGTCATCCCGCAATGTGGCACCCCGTCACAGCTGAAGCACAAGGTATTCGCTATGAGTGAGGATGCAACAGTTTAATGACTTAAGGGTTAACATCAGCCCGCAATGCGTGAGCGCCGTTCATGGCTGAAGCCCTGCCTTTTCCTTGACCATGCATCCCCTCCACCGCTCATTTTACGACTGTTGAATCAGCATTCGCCACTATTTTAGGCGCTATCATGTATGTCGGCACCTTGATCGGCCTAACGTCGGTTAATATCGCATGTCTGCTTTTCCCTTACCTCATCAGCGCAGATGGACCCATAGCAGAATTTCGTCTCCGCCAAATCGCGCTTCCAGCGTTTGCCGCCACTTATTGCCGATCAAAATTACCGGATCCGCCGCCCACACCGCCACCAGCATAGGGTTTTCGCTGGACCAGGACCAATCGTCGGCGTAGAGATGACCGCAAGCCCGCTAATAGGGGCCGGAAGACTGCTCGACACAAGAGATAGCGGTTCACGTCCGCATGCCAGACGCTTTGTCCCAATCCAATCCAAGCCAGCATCTGCAGGCCGCCCAAGTTGTCCTACGCGATGTCTGGGGCTATCCCGCCTTCCGGGGTATGCAGGCGGATATTGTTGAACACGTGATCGCCGGCAGTGATGCGCTGGTTCTGATGCCGACGGGCGGTGGCAAGTCGCTATGTTACCAGATCCCTGCCTTGGTGCGTCCGGGTGTTGGCATTGTTGTATCCCCCCTTATCGCCTTGATGCGCGATCAGGTGGATGCGCTGCGCCAGCTGGGTGTACGGGCTGCCTATCTGAACTCCACCCTGGACCGGCGGGAGGCGATGGAGGTGGAGCGCGCCTGCGAGCGCGGTGAACTGGACTTGCTTTATGTGGCACCCGAACGGCTGGTGACACAGCGCTTCCTGGACCTGCTGGACCGCTCCCGTATCGCCCTGTTCGCTTTGGATGAGGCGCATTGCGTCAGCCAGTGGGGGCATGATTTCCGCCCGGAATACCTGCAGCTGTCGATTCTGCACGAACGGTTTCCCGATGTGCCGCGCGTAGCCTTGACAGCCACTGCGGATGCGCAGACGCGCACCGATATTGCCGCCCGGCTGGGCCTGACCGATGCGCGCCTGTTCCTGGCCAGTTTTGATCGACCGAACATCACCTATCGCATCGTGGCCAAGGATCAGGAACGCCGTCAGTTGGTGGATTTCCTGCGACGCCGTCCGGAAGATGCCGGCATCGTCTATTGCCTGTCACGCGGCAAGGTGGACGCCATCGCACAATATC
>Ga0209373_10000689_pt1 | contig 49081 bp, 37 predicted proteins | sample Higcelweek5metaG_FD_187173 | JGI IMG/M metagenome (GOLD analysis project Ga0209373, IMG submission 187173) | Freshwater pond sediment microbial communities from the University of Edinburgh, under environmental carbon perturbations - High... | ecosystem: Environmental > Aquatic > Freshwater >... | reverse complement strand
CGTGATTGCCCAAACCCCAAAATGCAGGGACGGCGTGGCGACGAGACCGGTTTGAGACAAATGGCGACGACAGCGTCGCTCTCAGCGATCTGCTCGCGCTGAACCATATTGCCTCACACTCTCTGAGGCCAGGCGGAGATCCGGGCTGGCGGTCAGAAATTGGGCAGCACCGTCACCCAGGTGTTCGCGGGAACCGTCAGATCGAGCTGACCGCTTGCGGGCATGTCCAGCTCGACGGGAACGCTGGCACCAACCGCCTGCGTCGCAGGGAGAGCTGTCAAGATGGTGGGGCGGGTCGCGAAACGAGTATCGCTCCAAGGCAGAAGTTCGCTCATCGTACGCTCCGCAACCGTCCAAGCGGGAAAGCGCGCACCATCGGGAGTCGTGCTTCTGCTGGCCGCCAAGGTCACGCCATTCATGCGCAACCACTCCGCGGTTCCACGCTGACCTCGATGAATGAACGCATCCTCGATGGCGCGGAAGCCATCGTTGGACGACGCGAGGATCGCATGGAATCCATTGGCCGTGTTACCATCGCAAGAATTGCTTCCCGCAGGAATCTCGCAATCCGAACGGAGATTGCGGAAAAGCATGGTGCCGTAGGAATACACGGACGCGTAGGCGTTGACATCCGCCCAGCTCACAAACGAGTGGTTCGGATCGGAAAGCCACGACGGGAAGCGCGTGACAGCCGGCTCGACCGTTGTCCACCCCAGCTCCTCGGCCAGGACCTCCTGAGTCAGGATCGAGAGCATCTCGTTGGGCCAGGTTTCGCTCGTGGCCATGCCGCCTCGAATCTTCTTCTGGTAGTAGTTGACCATGTGTTGCATTTCGTGGGACATCGTGGAATACACGCGGAGAGCGTATTCGCCTGCCGGATCCCATGCGCTGCCGGATGGGGTATAGCCCAGCCAGCGGCTGTCCAGATTGATGACGAGCGCTTCGTTGCTCTTGGGCGCGTTTGCCACGGAACGGACGTCCGTCGGCCAGAAATAGCCAAGGGTGTAGGACTTCCCGTTGGCGGGGTTGCCATCCTCGTCCAGGTCGTCGAGCACGACATGGAAATCCTTCGTGTCCTCGTCGAGGATGCCCGCGTAACCGTGCGTACCCCACTCCGCTCCGACCAGATTGCGAACCGACTGGTAGACCGACACGTCGTCCGTGGCAAGCTTTTCGGCCAGACGATCGATCTTCGTCGCGTCCATCTGTCCGTTGGCGCTGCCCCACTGGTCGGCTGGCACCCAGAAGTAGAAGTAGTGGTCGCCCTTCTGGGCCACCTTCCGGCATACGGCGGTGACGTCTTCGTTGGGGCTCGTATTCACATAGTTGGGAAGGCTCTTGTTGAACATCTTCCAAACGCGGGAGTCGCCCTCCTTGTAGGTGCCCGTCGTGACCGGAGTCTCGTCGGTCAAAGGCGCCGTATTGCTCACCGCCAGAACAGTCTCCGATGTGCGAGCCAGGCTGGAGGCGTCGTTGGATTCGAATGCGGCGCTTCCGTTCACGCCCGATTGCGTGGTCGACGCACCCGGAATCGTCGTGTAGACCACGCGAACCTTGCCACCGATCGTTCCAGCAAGCCGGAACGATGCCGCCTTGCTCGCCGTGGAATTGTTCTCGTAGACGAGTTCCTGCGCGTAGTTGCCCGATTCTACGGTCATGCTCAACACGTCGCTCGAAGCGTCGGCGGCCGTTTTGACAGGAACTGTCGAATTCGCGAGGAGGCCGTCGCCCAAGGCGCCGTTCGTCCCCTGGCCCATGGCCCACACGGTGCCATCGGCCAGGACGGCGATCGCATGCGAATTCGAGGCGGCGATCGACGTCGCGCCAGCGAATCCGCTCTGCGCCGTCGGCGTCGTGGGCAGCCCGACCCAATCGTTGGTGTTCCACGCCAACACGCTTCCATCGACCTTGGACTTGCCGATCCATCCGCTGCCCTGGCTGGCGATGCTCGCGAATGCGGGAAGACCAGTCACCACCGAAGCCGTGTAGGGTGTCGCCGCGTATGGCCCCGCCAAATGAAGAAGCGATCCGTCCGTCTTCAGCAACATGCCGCCGTAGGATGCGTCGTCGCAGGCCAACTGGGCGATTCCCGAAGCGACGACCTGAGTCGGCCGATCGGAGACGAGATTCCAGGCGTAAGCGGCGCCATTCGCATCGCGAGCGAGCGAAACCCCGTCGCAGGAGCGGATCTCGACCATTCCCGTCAGGAAGCCGGCACCGGAAGTCGCGGCGATCTGCTGCGGAGGCCCGACCCAATCCTCGTTGCGGTTGGTGGGCATGCCCCACTGGTACACGTAGCCATCCTTGTCCAGCGCGATATTGCGGCTCCAGCCGCCTGTGGAAACACTCTTGATGCTCGCAAGTCCGCCGATGGTGCAAGCGCGGTCGCAAGTGCCTGCGGCCATCTTGTCGGCATCGGTATGGGCTGCCAACACCTGGGCCTTCATCGTGGTTCCCACCGCCCAGACCACTCCGTTGCCATCCAGCGCAAGAAGGTGGTCCCCCGATGCGGTGATCGTCCGGATATCCTTCAATTCCGAAATCTGGACGGGATACTCCTGGATCACTCCACCAAAGCGCGCACCATAGCGGGACGCGGTTCCGAAACGGCTGTACTGGTTCACATAGCCCCAGCCCCAGACCGATCCGTCCGGCTTGAGCAGGTAGCTGGCTCCATCGGCGGCGGCGACCATCGTCCCCTTCGCCGGAACGCCGACCACGTCGCTGTTGATCGCGAACTCTTCCGCCGTCGGGACGACGCCCGACACGTTGTCATTTTCCGTCTCACCCACGACATCCCGCGAGACCACGAACGAGCCGCTCGAAGGATTGGAGTGGTCATTCTTCTTGTTCCACGCGCTCCAGTCCGAATAGTGGAGGGCGAACAACGCGCCCATTTCGCTGGTCCGCTTGCCCGGGCCGATACGCCGCCCGGAATAGTCGATCTGGACCCTCCAGTTGCGGCCAGCAATCCTGTGCAACGAGACGACCGCACCCGCGGCATCGTACACGTCCAACTGAGGGATCTTGCTCCCTTCGCTGGCGAAATGGTACTGGAGACGGAGACTGTCCGTCGCTCCATCGCCCACGTTCCTCGCGAGAAGACGGATCCGGGAGACGTTGCCCTCGTTCATCGCCTCTTCGCGCGCGGCGACGACGATGCGCGGCCGTCCTGCGACACCTGCGGGAGGGAACGAGCCCGCCAGGAAATTGCCGGACGCATCCTCGACGACAACCTTCCCGTTGGGCTGGAGACTTGTCGCCACTTGGTGGGAGGGGTCGTCCGACTTGTCCCACGCCGACCAGTCGGCATAATGGAGTCCGACCACAAGCCCCGATGTATTCGGGAAAATCTGGCCTGGCTGGAGGACCTGGGTTGGAAACGCCAGGACAAGGTCCCACAAGCCTCCCCCGACGCTCACCAGAGAAGCTGTCCCGCTTGGAACGTACCAGTTTTCGACCACAGGCGTCTTGCCGGCTTCGACCAGGAAGCGATAGCGCATCTGGAAACCGTTCAAACTCGAAGAACCCAGGTTTTGGATCGAGATTCGCGGTTTGGAGGTGTTGCTCTCCCGCTCGGCCTCGTCGTAGCTACGAACGAGGTACTGGGCGTTCGCGACTGCGGACGCGAGCAGAATGCACATGGTGACAAGAGCCGCGCATCGGCTTCTGGGTTGCTTTTTCACGGGGTCCCCTTTGGAGTGGCACCCCGAGATTAGAAACTGAAGGAGTTTCCTTCAATGCGCCGTTGTTTCAATCCAAGCGCAAGGTCGTGCGATACTCTCGGTTTCCGCGGAATGCACGCGCAACCGCCAGTCCGGAGGCATTCGCGCCCTCCCAGCGGATCTCTGTTCCTTTGACGGAACTCGAGAAAAGCGTCCGACCATCCATCGAAACGATTTCGAGGCGATCAAGAGGCTCGCTGTCCCAAGCGCGGAAGGAATAACCGCCTGCCACGCGATAGGCATGCAGGTCGCCGGATGGCTTGGTGGCGCGAACCGAAACACCCGTGGTGTTGGTGTCCACCGGAGCGAGACGCGAGACCATGTAACCCAAGGTGGCGACCACGGGGGCGTTCAGCTCTGCGCATGGTTCGTTGCAGGAAAGATTCAGGATGCTCGTGTTATAGGTTCCATCAAGCATTCCGCCGAGCATTGCTCCCAGGTACTTCATCTTCGTGGGCGAAGCGACGGCTCCCGGAGTGTTCTTGAGGGTGTCTTCGTTGAGGTAGTAGTTGCGGATGTGGGGGGCGGTGGGTTGCTTCTTGCCGCCTTCGTCCCAGCCGACCAAGTAGGTCTGGTTGCTCGAGTTGTTACCGAGCATGTAGTCGATCTGGTTGAACAGGAATTGATCGTGGGAGCGATCATTCGTGTATGTGGCATAGAGAGCGGTCATGAAGGTGAAGCCGGAGAGGCCACGCAGCGGGAAATCGCTGGAATATTTCTGCGAAACGCCCGTGGTCGCGCTCGACCAGATATTGGTGAGCCACTTCACGATGTCGCGCTTCTCGTTGGATGTTCCGAGATCGACGCCGAGGACGTACTTGGCGTTCATCATGGCGATGGCTTCGTCGTTCTCGTAGTCGAGACGCCAGTAGGAATTGAACGTGAAGTTGGAATTATTGGCGATCGTGGTCGCCTCGCTCTTGTACTGAGTCTCGCCGGTGGTGAGCCACAATTCCGTCGCGGCATTGAGCTGCGCATCAAGAATCCCGTAGTTGGCCCCATAGAAGCCGGAAGATGCCGCAGTCGCGCTCTTGGTCTTCGAATAGGCGTAGGCATTCTTCGCGTGAGCCAGATAGGTGGCCCGGCGGGTCGCGTCCGGATCGACGCGCGCCATCACGGCAAGCATCGCTGCTGCTTGGCCGGGCATGTTGCCGTCGTTCACGTCGGCGGCCCCCAGAATCTTGCGCGATCCGTCCTTCTCCCCACCTTGGGCCACAGGCATGGTCGCCATGCGTCCCGCATGCACCCACCACGTATGGTCGGGGGTTCCTTCGCCCTTCTGGTGCACGAAATCCGTCCCGGAAGGAGTGATCTTCACGAAGAAGTCGGCTTCGTAGCGGAGCTCCTCCAGAACATCCTGCAAACCGTTCGTGGTTCCGCCATCGATCGAGTAGTCCTGCGAGGACTTGTAATCGGAGAAGTCGCCCGTGTACTCGTCGGTGAAGCCGTTGCGCCAAGTGGCGAATCCCTTGGCGAGGATGTAGGCCGCGTAGAACTGGGTTTGACCGAACATGACGTGGTCGCCGCAATCGAACCAGCCACCCGAAACGTCAGCCCCCTTGTAGGCGTCCTTCACGAAACTGGTGGGATACTTGGAGTCCTGGATGGCCCAGTTCGGCCCCGTTCCGGAACGGATGGCGCCGAAATAGCGCGTTGTCATCCACAGGGCCTTCTTGTACTGGTCGGCCGTGAAGGCCCCCGTGGCATCGGCCGCCAGTGCCGAGATGGACGCCAACGCCACGACAGGCAGGATCCGATTCAAGACGGTTTTCACGATGATGCTCCTGATTTGTGTTCCTGCCCAACCGGTGATTTTGTCGCCAATCGGGCCGAAAAGGTTCTCTACAATGCAGTCTGATGATGCTCGGGCACTCCAGTATAGGCCTTTGCAGCGTCTTTCGCCCGGCATTCGGAGGCATCGATGCCAATGATCGGATCCTGCAGAATTCAGACGCCACTTGCGGTTTATCCTGACAGAGGGAACCTCAACCCCCTTGATGCCGACAAAGGCGCTGTAAGCTGGTACTATGTCAGGTCCCGGAGGCCAAATCATGAACTCGAAACTCGTTCGCCCATCCATGTTGCTCCTGTCTCTTGTTGGCCTCGGATTCGCCGGCGACCCAGGCAACCCGGACCTCCATGTCAATCAGATCGGCTACCTCCCCAGCCTTCCCAAGGTCGCCGTTCTCCGCTCCACAGGAGGCGCCGATTCTGCCTTCTCCGTGATCACGGAGCCTGGAGGAGCCGTCGTTTTCGAAGGATTTGGAACCAAGAAGCAGTACTGGTACCCCGCTGACGACTCCGTCCGCCGCTACGACTTCTCGTCCCTGACCACTCCGGGAACCTACCGCGTCCAGATTCCGGGCAAAGGCGTCTCGTACCCGTTCCAGATCTCCCAAAGCGTCTTCACACCGCTCGCAAAGGGCTCGATCAAGACCTACTACTACCAGCGCGCTTCCACAGCGCTTCTGGCCACCCATGCCGGGGTCTATGCTCGTGCCGCAGGCCACCTCGACAACGCCGTCCTGGTCCACAACATGGCCGCGACCGCGAACCGCCCTGCGAACTCGACCATTTCCAGCCCCAAGGGGTGGTACGACGCCGGCGACTACGGCAAGTACGTCGTGAATTCCGGCATCACGGTCTGGACCCTTCTCGACGCCTACCTCCAAGCGCCCGAATTCTTCGATACGCTGAACTTGAACATCCCGGAATCGCAGAACAATCTTCCCGACCTGCTCGATGAAGCCCTCTGGAACATCGACTGGATGCTCACGATGCAGGACCTCGACGGAGGCGTCTACCACAAGCTCACGACCGCCAACTTCTCCGGCTTCATCATGCCCGTCGACGACAAGGCCGCGCGCTACGTCACCATGAAGGGGACGGCCGCCACCCTCGATTTCGCCGCGATCATGGCCCAGACCTCGCGGCTCTTCCGCCGCTTCGAGGCGCAGCGCCCCGGATTTGCCGACAGCTGCCTGCGTGCGGCCCTGCGCGCCTGGGACTGGGCAATCGCCAATCCCGCCATCGCCTACACCCAGGATACGAGCAAGGTGAAAAATCCGAAGATCGTCACGGGAACCTACGGCGACGGAAGCTTCTCCGACGAAAAGCTCTGGGCCGCGGTCGAGCTGACGCTCGCCACCCGCAGCGACAGTTTCTGGCTCGCCGCCTTTTCCACAGGCAAGTTCGCGGGCGGCAAGACCCCTCCTGGCTGGAACAACGTCGCCGCGCTGGGGTTGATGTCCGCCTTCGGAAGCATGGACTCTCTCCTCGGACGGGTCGACACGTCCGGAATGCAGGCTCTGCTCAAGACCCTCGGAACCGAAGCCACCAATCGCAAAGCCACGAATCCATACGGAGTCCCTGTCAAGGAAGGCGATCTCTATTGGGGTTCGACTGCCGTCACAGGCAATATCGCCCTCTCGGCCTTGCACTGGTATGCCGTCTCGCGCGACACGCTCTACCGCAACGCAGCCCTCGCAGGCCTCGACTGGATCCTCGGACGCAACGCCCTGGGCGTGTCCCTCGTGACCGGCTTTGGAACCGTGACCCCGCAGAATCCTCATCATCGCCCCTCTGGAGCCGACGGGATCGTCGCGCCCCTTCCCGGATTCGTCGTCGGTGGCCCGAACGGAAACCAGGACGACGCATCGAGTTGCGATGCCGCTGGCGCAAGCTACCCATACACGAAGGACATCCCTGCCATTTCCTGGCTCGACAACCAGTGTTCCTACGCATCCAACGAGATCGCGATCAACTGGAACGCCCCCCTCGCGGCCATCCTCGGCATCCTGCAAGCCGGTGAACTCGACGGCTGGGTTTCCGATGCGGTCACCCCTCGTCGCATCGCCCGTTCGAGCGCAACCCGGATCGTACTCACCCTCTCCGGCGTCGGCCTCTCCGTCTCGAACCGCGACGGCTCCGCTCTCCAGGACGTCCGATTGATCGATCTCTCGGGACGCACATTGCTGCAAGCCACGCCCAACGCGACGAACTGGTCGATCCCGACTCGTCCCCAGGGAATCTTCCTCGTGCGTGTCCGCACCAGTGAAGGCTGGAGCACCCTGTCGGCAACCGGCCTCTGAGACCGATTTCACCGGGAAGCGTAAGCTTCGCGCTTCCCCCGGTGGTATCTTTGCCCAATATGAGCGACGCACGCCCTCTCCTCTCCGCCGGTCCCGGCATCAACCTGATCCTCATCCGCTGGCATGGGAGCCGCCTGCCGTTGCAGTTGCGCTTCGACGCGAGCCTGGTTTCCGCCCTGGCGGACGCCGAGGTGGTCGGTGAAGTCGAACTTTCCGGCGAAGCCGACCTCGGTGGCAAGGACATCGTGGTGAAGCTCTCCGTCCGCGGCCACACGCGCGAGATCTGCGGTCGCACCCTCGAGGATTTCGAGCACCCGTTCGACATTCCTTTCAACATCCTCATCAAGAAGTCGAATTCCGTCCACGAGATCGAATGGGACGACGACGAAGAGGACACGTTCCAAGTGACGGTTCCGGAAGAGGAGCGCGAGCTCGACATTTCCGAAGCCGTGCGCCAGTGCATCGAACTGGAGCGTCCCATCTCCCCTGTCCGTCCTGGAGCCCCTCTTCCCGAAGGCGTCCTTCCGGACGATGTTCCCGTGGAGCGCCCCATCGATCCGCGCTGGGACGCCTTGCGCGGCCTCAAGGACAACTGACCATCTGGAGCGTGCTCGTTCCTGTGGTCACGCTCGTGTTCGTGGCCTTCCACGCCACCGTGTGCCGGTGGCTGGTTCGCGGCATCCACGCTCTTCCCGGCTTGCCGCCCCCCCTTCCGGAGGCGTCGCTTCCCTCGGTCACGGTCCTGGTCGCCGCACGCAACGAAGCGGAGCACGCGCCCGCCCTCGCACACGCGTTGCTCGCGCTCGAATATCCGCGCGACCGCATCCAGATCGTGGTCGTCGACGACCGCTCCGACGACCGCACAGGACAAATCCTGTCTGATCTTGGCGAAGGTCGCATCGAGATCGTGCGCATCGACAGTCTTCCCGTCGGCAGGGCTCCCAAGAAGAACGCACTGGCGGCGGGACTGCGCATCGCGCGAGGCGAATTCGTCCTCACGATCGACGCCGACAATCTCCCGTCTCCGGGCTGGGCCAGGGCGATGCTCGCCCACTTCGGCCCACGCACGGCCGTCGTCGCAGGACTCGTCCACCACGGCCCGCCCGCTCCCGGGGTCGCTCCCTGGTTCCACGGCATGTGGGCCCTCGACGTCTTCGCCCATGCGGCCGTGCAGGCCGGCGCGATCGGGGGCGGCATGCCCATCCACGCCAATGGAGGCAACCTCGCCTTCCGACGCGCGGCATTCGATCAGCTCGGCGGATACGCGAGCCACGCGGGCATCGTCTCGGGCGACGACGACTTCCTCCTCCAAGCCGCGGCCGATTCCGGTCGATGGGATGTCCACTGCGCCGTATCCCCCGCGTCCCGCATTCCCACGGAAGGTCCCCGATCCTTCCGCCAAGTGTGGGAACAGCGCAAGCGGTGGGGCTCCAAGTGCATCCACTACGACGCCAAGCGCGTCGCCTTCCTGTCCATCGTCTTCGCAAGCTACCTATGGACGGTCGTCCTGGTTCTCGACGCGATCCTCCACGCCGCGTCGTTCGCGTGGGCTTCGCTTCTGGCCGGAGCGATCTTCACCGAGGCATGGATCATTCTCCGCGAAGCGGGCAAGGTCCACGACCAAAAGCACATCCTCAAGTGGTTTCCCCTCACCGCTTTCATCCAGATCCCCATCGTGCTGGGTGCCGTGCTTGCAGGCACGTTCGGACGCTTCCGCTGGAAGGACGGTCCCGTCGCGCGCCGGTCGGCCTCGTGATCCTCGACCTCTTCCGCGCCGGAATCACAGGACTGTGGATCTTCCTCTACGCGTTCAATCGCCACGGGATGACAGAACCCGACGACCACCGCAAACTGCGCCTGTTCGCCTGGCTCTTCCCCCTGTGCACGATGCCCCCGCTGCTGATCGTGGCCCTGGTTCCGTGGTCGCCGGTGGGGCTTCTGTTCTGGGGCACATTCGCTTCGATCATCGTCTTCGAAGTCGTACGCATCGTACGCCTCGCCATCGGCTTCACATCCACCCGTTCCCGCACCACCCCCGTGCCCGGACTGGAATCGCGCTTCGAAACGACCCATGCGTTGCAGGTGCGCACCTACGAATTCGGTGAAGCGACGCGGAATCTCCACGGCCTCACAGTCGCGTTCGTCAGCGACCTGCATTGCGACGGCTTCCCTTCCTGCGAATGGTACGACCGCCTCTGGGAAACAGTCCGCGGCATCGGGCCCGACCTGCTTCTCCTGGGCGGCGACTACCTCTCGCGCGCGGACTCCCTGCCCATCCTCGACCGAGCCTTGCGCGAACTGCGCATGCTTCGGCCTCCGCTGGGCATCTGGGCGGTTCTTGGGAACCACGACATGGAAGCGCCCGACGCGGTCCGCAAGCTCCTGCGGCGCAGCGGGTGCGGCCTGCTCGAAGACAAGTGGGAGATTCTCGACCGAGGCGATGGCCGTACCGTCGTCATCCACGGCACCGGCTCTCCCTGGGCCAGCAATGCCGATCCCTCCGCGTCGCTTCCGCCCGAAGGCGCCGACATCGCCCTGACCCACACGCCCGACAACGCCCCGTCCCTGGCGGCCAAGGGGGTTCGCTACATCCTCTCGGGCCATATCCACGGCGGGCAGATCGCGTTTCCACTCCTCGGTGCGATCCTGTCTCCGAGCATCCATTCGCGACGTTGGACCTACGGCTGCCATTCCCTTGGCTCCTCCCGCCTGGTGATCTCGTCCGGAGTGGGCATCGTGGGAATCCCCTTGCGCATCCTCGCACCACCCGAAATCATCCTTCTGCGGTTCTGGAGCGAATGAGCGCAGGGCGCGCGGGAAAGCGCGTCAGGACGCGTGGAGGCTCTGGCGCACCAGGCGAAGCAACGCATCGGCCTCGATCGGCTTGTGCAGGAATTCGCTGCGAGGAGGAAGATCGCCCGGATCTCCGTAGCCGGAGACCACGAGCGCGGGCAAGCCTGGAGCATCTTCTCGAAGCTCCCTGATGAGCTGCAATCCGCCCATGCCGGGCATGTCGAGATCGGTGACCACCAGATCGAACACGGTCTGCCTGGAGAGACGCACCGCGTCGAAGGGGTCGGTCGTTCCGGCGACTTCGTATCCGGCCATTTCCAGGATGCGCACGAAGGTGTGCAGCACGTCGCGGCGATCCTCCACGACGAGGATCGAAGGGCCGACGACGGAATCCGTCTTCAGGGCCTGGGCGGACGCGGAGGATTCGACCACCGGAAAGGGAGGCAGGAAAATGCGGACCTCGACCCCCGCGCCCGGGACGCAGGAAAGGATCGCGTGTCCTCCGAAGCGTCGTACGGCCTCCTGGACCGGCGCGAGCAACCCGCGGGCACCGTGGGCGGGATACGGATCGAGCGCGGTCTCCAACGCCTCGTCGCCCAAGGGAGCGCCCTGATCGACGAGATGCAACACCGTCCACGCTCCCTGCTCGATCCAGGATCCGTCGGGAAGCGCGCGCGGGACGTCCAGAACATCGTCCTTCACCTCGATCAGCAGCACCCCCTGCGTGGGCGTACGTTCCGCTCCCCACAAGGCGAGATGAAGAAGCATGTGTTCGAGCAGGGCGGGCTCGCAACGCACCCAGCGACTCGGCCCCGAACAGGATACGACGAGCTTGCGACGATCACCCAGAGCGGCGAGAAAGAGCGGTCGCGCCTTCCGCAAGGCATCGTCGATATCGACGCCCTCGACATTGCTCGGACGCCCCTGGCGCGCCGACTCCTGGAAGGCCTGGATCTGGCGCATTCCCTGATGCAGAAGATCGCGCGGATCAAGAGGCGTCTCGTCGCCCGTGGCGGGCTGTTCGAGAGCCTGGAGCGCACGCCCCACATGGCGGGCGACGTCGCGCAGCACCCCTTCGGCCAGCCGTCCCAGAGCCGCACGGCGATCCCTCTGGCGCAGGCGTTCCTCGAGGCGGTGATGCGCGGTGATGTCTTCGAGAAGAAGCGAGAGTCCGTCGGCCCAACGGTGCCACACGAGGTCCATCCAAGGCACCGTCCCATCCGAGCGCACCATGCGCAGCGAGTGTCGCCCATCGTCCTCGACCAAGTCCCCCTCGAGGATCGTACGCCAGGCGCGGCGATCCTGTGATGAAACGAATGTCGCGAACTCGAAACCCGAAGGATCTCGCCGCAAGCCCAGTTGCAGGGAAAAGCCAGGAGTCGCACACAGGATGCGCCCTTCCGGATCGACAAGAGCCTGTGCTCCAGGCAACCGACGCCACGCGTCGTCTCTCGTCCCGTCTTCCCCGATACCCAAACCGAACCTCCCTGGTGGATTCCAAAGTTGCACAATCGCGCGACGATCGACTCTTCCGCGATTTCCTCGTCGCGCCCGGCAATGGTATCATCGCGACCGATGACCCTCCAAGAATGGTTCCGTCGGATGGAGGAACAGGAGTCCCCGCTGTTCCGCCAGACGGCTCTCGAAGTCGCGGAAATCGCCGCGGATCCGGACTCCGGCGCGGATCGGCTTTCGCGTCTCGTGCTGCGCGATCCATTGCTGGCCACGCGCATCCTGCGCCTTTCCAATACAGCCTATTACAACCCTTCAGGTCGCCCGATCCAGACGATCGATCGCGCCATCCTTCTCCTGGGCCTGGAGCGCATCCGAGCCCTTTGCCTGAGTGCCATGCTCGTCGAGATCATGCACGAAGGCAAGCGTCTCCAAAGGCTCCAGCACGAGTTGGGACGATCCATCCATGCGGCGCTTCTCGCTCGCAGCCTAGGGCTCGAGATGATGGAAGGCGCTCTCGACGAGATCTTCCTCGCCGCCTTGATGCGCCACATCGGCCACCTCCTTTTCTGGAGCCTCGGCGGCGAAGAAGCGACGACTCTCGACGGCATCCTCCGTGGAACCGCCGAGGACCAAGCCGCGGAGAAGGCAGTCCTTGGATTCCATCTCGCGCAGATCACGCTCATGGCCACCGAAGAATGGAAGCTTTCCAAGCTGCTTCTCGATCTCTTCCGGGAAGACGAGCCCAACGGAGCGATGCGTTGCGTACAGCAAGGTTGGGCGCTGGCGCAATCCCTCGAGGATGGATGGGGAACCCAGCACGCTCGCGACGGCATCGGCAATGTCGCGACGTTTCTCGACATCGACTGCGCCCAAGCGGCGGTCCTGATGGCCCGCGCGACACGCGATGCCCACGCTTGGGCCTCCGAAATGGGCGCCGAAGACGTCAGCCAGGTGATTCCCACGCCTCCCGAGGAAGGCTCGGAAGTCGACAGCCTGTTCGTCGACCCCGAACCATCGAGCGCCGCGGTGCAACCAGATTCCGTCCGCGTGCCGCACATGGCCCAGACCCTCCACGACCTCGCCTCCATCAAGGAAGTCACGGACTTCCACCGCATCCCTGCGATCATGCTCGGCGGCCTTCACATCGGCCTGGGAATGGACCGGGCCTTGTTCGCGGTCCACCTGCCATCCTCGGGCGAACTGCGCTGCCGTTCGGCCCTGGGAGAAGGCGCCGAAGACCTGCTCGAACGCTGGCGTTTCATCCAGCGTTTCCAAATGGCCGACAGCTTCTCGCGCGCCCTCGAAGCAGGCACACCTCTCGAATACGACCCCGCCGACGCGGTACGCCCCCCGAGCCTTCCCGAGCCCCTCGATCCCATCCTGCGCGGCGCGGCCTTCGTCTTCCTCCCCGTGCATGTCCAAGGCAAACTCATGGGCGCCTTCTGCGCCGATCGCGGCCCGAGCCAGCGCGGCCTCGACCCGGTCGTCCTCGAAGGGTTCCACATCCTCTGCGGCGCCCTTTCGGATGCGATCAACCGCGTGAAGCCTTGACCGCGAAGATCAAGCCGCGGGAACGTGAACGATCTTGAACGGGGGAAGGCCTTCCCCCGCGTCCGCGCCCTTCGGGCTTGGTCTCCCCTTTCGCCTGGGGCCTCGCCCCAAACCCCATTGCCGGACGCGTCTCCCCGATCCGGAAACGCTCGTCAAGGATCGTCGCCAGCGAGATGAACTTCCACGGCGACAATCGCCCATGCCCATGATGGGCGCACCAACGAAAAAGGCCGGGGGAGATGCCCCCCGGCCCACTCTCGCTCATTACTTGGTCTCGGAAGCACCTATGAGACTTCAAGCATCGGATCCCGCATGGCGGGATCTCTTCAGTATCAGTCGTTCCGCACGGGAGCTGCCCCGCCGGATGGTTTCATAGTGACATTGTGCGTTTCTGTTTTCCGTTTCTCCAATGCGACCCTGCACGGGCCGCTTCTCATACGTTACGGTCGAACGCGACGAAAAGCAACAGAAGAACGAATGATTTCGAAGTTGTTTGCGCGACCCGAAAGCCGCACCCACGGATGGAACATTCCGCGGACCGCCGAACGGCATTTAAGACAAATTATGTCCATGCCGCGTTTGCGATCACGCGCACGCCGTCGTTGAAAAGGAGAACACGAAAAAGGCCGGGGAAGCTGCGCCCCGGCCCACGTTCACTCTGCCACTTGGTCTCGGAAAAACCTGTGAGACTTCAAGCACTGGACCCCAGATACGTGGGGTCTCTTCCATTTCAGTCCGTCCGCACGGAGACTGCCCCGTCGGACACTTGGATGGTTTTCGTACTCGCGATGACTCTGATCTTGTGTTCCGTTTCTCCAATGCGACCCTAGGCGGGCCGCTACCTATACGTTACTGTCAAACGAACGCGAAAGCAATAGGCGGAAGCATTCTTTCGAGAATCTTGTCGAAGGCGCGAAACCCGCATGCCATGGGCTCGGGAACCCGATCGAAGGCATCGGTTTTCGACATGGGGAAGAACGCATCGAAAGGCGCGAAGGCTCGTGCGCGACGCGCGATTTCCCGGCTCACCCCTCGGCGAAAGCGATCACGTCGGCGACGCGCTCGGCTCCGTAAGCGAGCTGGACCAGGCGATCGAAACCCAGAGCGACGCCGGCGCTTGCCGGCATGCCGTGCCGGAGGGCCGCCACGAGACCGTGATCGATCGGAGGCGTCGTCTTGGCGAGCGCGGCGCGAGCGCGCGACTCCTCCTCGAAACGGGCGATCTGTTCGGTCGGATCGACGAGTTCGTCGTACGCGTTGCAGAGTTCGACACCCTTCCAGTACATCTCGGCCCGCAACGCCACGGGAGGAGGTCCCGCCTCGACGCGCGCAAGCGCGGCACGGCTGGGTGGATAGCCCCACAGGAAGACGGGAGCGTCGTCGCCAAGTCCGGGTTCCACGCGACTCACCATCAGAAGATCGAGCCAGCCGTCGCGATCGGAATGCGCGATGGATGGAGCGATCGAACACGCGTCTTCCGCGGCTTGACGGATCTTGTCAACAGGATCGGCGAACGGATCCACCCCGGCGCGTTCCTGGAACGCCTCGCGATAGGACAGCCAGCGCGCGGACGGCAACCCGGGGACGATTTCCCGGCAAAGATCCTCGACCTCCTGGCACAGCTGCCGAAGCGTCCATCCGGGGCGATACCACTCGACGATCGTGAATTCCGGATTGTGCAGGCGTCCTCGCCCTTCGTCGCGAAAGGCGCGCGTCATCTGCCACACAGGCCCCGACCCGGCCGCGAGAAGACGCTTCATGTGGAACTCCGGCGAAGTCTGCAGCCACAGGGGCTGGCGGCTCAGAAGCGAGCGCACTTCGAAGGAATCGATCCACAAGTCGACCGTGCCCACTTCTGCCACGAGCGGCGTTTCGACCTCGAGCAGACCGTTGCGATCGAAGAATTGGCGCACCTTGCGTGCACACCCGGCACGGAAGCGCAAGGCTTCCATGCTGGCCGAAGGCCGCCAATCGGAGGAGTTCGTCATGGGTCCAAGATACCCAAAGACTCAGTACGGGAAGGCGGCGACCAGAAAGCGCGCACGCCCCTTCTCCACCGAGACGTCGCCGAACACCCGCTCACCTACGACCTTGCCCCCGCGATCGATCGCGTTCACCTTGATCGCATGCGTTCCCGGCGAGACGGGAATCCGCACGATGCCCACTTCGCGCGGGAGCCAAATGCACTGCCGCAGATCGGATTGCTCGATGCTGCCTTGAGCGAAATCGAGCCCAAGGTTCGCAAACAGGTCGAGGAGGGGGTTGCCGGTCCTGACGGCGGACTTCAGCTTCTGTGCGGCGAGGGTGCGCGTGCCCACGCGCACGACCGTACGTACCACAAGCCCCATGTGCGCATCCGCGAGGGATTGATCCAACAGAATACGCGTATCGGACAGGGGCTCCGGCTTGTGCATGCCATCCGGCGCGGCCACTTCGATGGAGGCGATCTTGAGATCAACATCCTTGCGCACGGGAAAGGTGAAGTTCACATGGAATGTCTGGCCATTGCTCCTCGACGTTCCTCCGGGAAAGAAGAGGGGGATCGCGTCGGTCACGTCCTTGCCCGTGCTGGGGTCGGACCAATGCCAGGCGAACAATCCGCCATTCACGAACTCTCCCCAGGCGCGGATCTGATCGAGCTCCGGTGTGCGACCGCGATAGGTGAGAACCACGATCTCCGACGGTGCTTTCTCCAGGGCCTTGGCCGCATCGGAATCGGCCGCTTTCGCGATCCCCCGTTCCTCGAAGACTTTGCCGCGCGGATCGTCGCGCAGCACCCAGGTCGCGACATCGCGCACTTCGGAAGGCAAGGGCATCTTGCCCGCGGAATAGGCGATGAGGCTACGACGCAAGGAGATCTTCGCGTCGTCTCGCTGTCCTGCGGCTTGGTAGACCACCGAATGCAGGTACTCCAGGCCTCCATCGTCGTGGTACTTGCCGCTGTCCTGCTCGCGAAGGCGATCCAGCAGGAGTCCTCCCCGACGCACCTCGACCAATCCTCCCTCGAGATCGCCCTTGGCGAGGTAGTTGAGAAGCTGGAACTGCGCAAGCAGCACGCTCTCGTATTGCCTTGGCCGATACGGCCGCATGTTGTCGCTGGTGGCCAGAGACACGGCTTCGTTCGAAATGGAACGCGCATAGAGAGCGTCGGCGATGTTCTCCGCCCGCTCGATATGGACGATGGAACTGTCCCAGGCCCCCAGATAGTGATGGAGGACGCCGAGATCCATTTCGTAGAGGAAAGCGGATTTGTCGCCGTAGAGCTTCTTCGATGTCCGGACCTGATCGAGAGACCCCTTCAGGTCGCCCTGCGAGAGACGAGCCCTGAAGGCGTCCAGACGATCCTTGCCCGAATTCGCGCATCCGGACAGGGAAACGAGAAGAACGGGGATCAGGATGCCGGCAAGCAGCGCTCTCCGACGAAATCCGTCATCAGAGTTTGACGGCATCGCGTTCGACGTACTTCTTGATCTTCTTGTCGCCGATCCAGAGCTTGCGGTGGCTCTGGATGTCGATGAGTTCGAGGTCGATCTGGTAGAAGATCACGGACTTGTCGCCCTCCTGGTCGACGATCGTGTTGATCGAACCGGTCATCATGAGGTCGGCGCCGATTTCCTGCTTGGCTTCCTTCTTGGTCTCTGCGGTCGCGTTTCCGGCCTGCGAAGACAGTTCGGCGCGCAGAGCCTCGCGCTCGCTCGCATTGGCGACGAATTCGACCTTGCCCGAATTCACCAGCACGCGCTGGATGTCGTTGGTGAACGTCTCCATGTTGATGTGCTCGTGCGACAGATTGCGCAGATCGCCGACGACGAGCGTGGGCAGCTTGCCCTTGGCCTGCCAGTTCTGGTACCAGGGCTTGTCGAGGCAATCCTTGAGCATCTCTTCGGAGACCATGCGGGAGTCGGCGTCGTTCCACTTGCCCGAGAGGTCGATGGTGGAGTTGGCGGCGACGCGCGTGACCTTGGTTCCGGAGCATCCGGAGAGGATGGAGACGATGACGATGGCGGCGGCGTTGCGGAAAGTGGACTTCATGGGGCGGATCCCTCGCGTTGTTGGGGCGTGGATGAATATACGATGCCACCAGCCCGGAGCAAACTCTCTCGGCCTGCATGTGAGCAAGCGCACAGAACTTCGCCTCCCCCACGGGCCGTCGGAAGCCCAGCATGGTATCTTCTTGGCTCGAACAGGAGCCCACCCGTTTCTCCTGCGGAGACATCCCATGCACTCGACCTTCCGCACACTGCTTTCCGTCCTCGCTCTGGCCTCCGGCGCTCTTGTCGCCCAGCCTTTGCAGCTCGACATGCCGAACGAACCGACCAAGTTCGTCCCCTACGGCCTCGTCGGCCCGATGTTCGGCGCCTACGCGCCCGTCTCGGAGAGCTTTTCCGATCAGGCTGGCGTCTTCGCTCGCGCAGGCCTTTCCAGCCAATTCATGTTCCTGCCCCTCACCGGCATGACCCTCGACGCCGATGCGACGTTTCCTGACGGCGGCTTCGGCGGATCCGTCGGCCTCGTCCAGGAAGTCGTCCCGTTCGTGATCTCGCCATTCGCCGGCGCCACGGCCGGCTTCCGCTGGGTGGGAGCCTCCGACGACCGCGGCGGCAAGTTCGCCGACCGCTTCGGCCCTTCGGTGGGCCTCAACGCCGGCGTGCGCATCTTCCGCGAGGGTCCGGTCCAAGTCCGCGCCCGTGCCTCCTGGGAACTCGTGCTCGACGACAAGAAGGACCAAGGCGCCGGCTTCGACGTCGCGGTCCTCTGGGCGCTCGGACGCACCGACATCCGCGCACTCGCCAACCCCTGATGCCCTCGCCGATCGCACCTGACCACCCGCACGTTCTGCACCGCGGGTGGTGCGACCGGCGCGATCCATCCTGCTCCGTCCTTTCTTGGCCCGGCACCGGTGCCCTCTTGCGGTTCGACAGCTCTTCGATCGCCGTGCGTCTCGAAGGCGAGGGAATGATCGAAGTCCACCTCGATGGACGGCTGGCCCATCTTCTCGGGCCGCGAATGACCGATGGTCTCTTTCTCGCGGCCTCCGGCCTGGCCCCCGGCCCACACCTCATCGAAGTCCGCAAGCGGACGGAGCCTGTCGCAGGCGTCATTCGTCTGCAGGGCTTCGAACTTGCCGCCACCGGTACCACGCTTCCCCCTCCCCAATCCCCTCCGGCGATCCTGTTCATCGGCGATTCGATCACCTGCGGCTATGGAAATCTCGCGCTCAACGCATCCGAGACCTTTCGCGCCGAGACAGAAGACATCTTCCGCTCCTTCGCGGGAATCGCCTGCGACCGCCTCGGAACCGAACTCGTGGCCTGCGCATGGTCGGGAAAAGGAATGGTCCGGAACTTCGACATGGAAGGCGAAACGCTGCCTGCCATCTGGGAACGATCCGATCCGCTCGACCCCGCCAGCGCGAACGCTCCCTTTGGAAAGCCTCCTGCCCTGGCGATCGTGAACCTCGGCTCGAACGACACGTTCCATTCCGATCCGGATTGGGCGGAATTCGTCACCACTGCGACAGATCTCGGACGCGCCCTGCGCACGCGGTTCCCTGACATCCCCCTGATCCTGCTCGACGGCCCCCTTCTTGCCGACGAATCCCTCCGCGACCCCTCCAATGGAAGCTGGAGGCCGGTCCTGACCCGCGTGCGCCACGCCTTGGACGAGACATGCTCCGTACTGGCGGCCGACGCACCAACATGGCGTTTTTCGCTTCCCCCTTGCGAACCGGGCGAACCGCGGGGCGCCGACGAGCATCCCGGCATCGAACGCCACCGCCTGTGTGGAGAAGCCCTCGCGACGTTCCTCGCGACCCTTCCCGGAATCGCGCTCCACCCCGGGGCCCACGATCACGAAAAGAGCTCGGCGGTTTAGGTAGATTGCACGTTCTCCGGATCCGAATCCGATCCGGATTCGGAGGACGGCGCGTGCAGAAGGAACCCATCGCCTGGACGGAAGAGCTCCGTCGCGCTTTCCGCGACCCTCTTGCGCTGGCCGAACACCTGGGAATCCCCCTGTCCAGCCTTCCCGAGCTGCCGATCGAGCCGGACTTCCCCTTCCTCGTGCCACGACCTTTCGTCGCGCGGATGCGCCCCGGCGACCCCTCCGACCCTCTTCTGAGGCAGGTCTGGCCAGACCGGCGCGAGGCGATCCACCTTCCCCACGAAATGGACGACCCCGTCGGCGACGACCACGCGCGCAAATGCGCGGGAGTGCTCCAGAAATACGAAGGACGAGTCCTGCTCGTGACGACGGGCGCCTGCGCGCTCGCGTGCCGCTACTGCTTCCGGCAGAACTACGGCTACGAAGACACCCCCCATTCCGACACGGACTGGGACGCGATCTTCGAGGATCTCGCCGGCGACACCCGGCTTCGCGAGGCGATCCTTTCCGGAGGAGACCCCCTTACGAGAACGGATTCCGTCATCGCCCGCTGGGTCGCGCGGATCGAAGCGATCCCGCACATCGAGACCCTCCGCATCCACACCCGTCTGCCCGTCGCGATCCCCTCGCGCGTCACGCCCGACCTCTGCTCCATCCTGGACGCCACCCGCCTGCGCATCGTGGTGGTCGTGCACATCAACCATTCCGCCGAGATCGACGAGTCCTTCACGAACGCGATGTCACGGCTCCGCGGCTGCGGCGCGACTCTCATGAACCAATCCGTCCTGCTCAAGGACGTGAACGACACCGCCGACCAGCTCGAATCGCTGTCGTTCGCCCTGTGGCGCGCCGGCGTCCTTCCCTACTACCTCCACGCCCTCGATCCCGTGCGCGGCTCCTCGCGATTCCGCGTCCCCGACCACGTCGGAGTCGAGCTCGTGGACGAGATCCGCCGCCGCCTCCCAGGCTATCTGGTTCCCCGGCTCGTCCGCGAGATCATGAGAAAACCATCCAAGACTCCGTTGGGATGAATACTTCGGCTTGACACTGTCAGAATCCGGTGCGACAATCTCCGTCAGAGTTTCCCCCTGCGCCATCCCTCTGCGCAACGGACTCGAAAACCCGGAGCCCGACCATGAAGATCAAGACGCGCCTGCAAATCGCCATCCTCGGCGGAAGCACTCTTCTTCTCGCGACGTTGGGACTGTTCGTCGACCGGATCATGGAGTCGGCTCTCGAAGAGCAGATGCGCAAGCAGATGGACGAGCAAGCGATCTTGGCACGCTCCCTCTGCGACTTGTCCTTTCTGGAACGTCAGGACAAGTTGTCGCACGACGTCCTCCAGTTCCTCGAACTCGGCAAGCAGCGCATCCGGATCCAGGAACAGCGCAGCCCCATGCACGCCACGAACCAGAACGACCAGAGCCCCGCGGAGCTTCTTGTCTCCGACCTCCTGGTGGATGGCTCGCCTCTGCGCGACAACAACGACCTCGTCGAACACGTCAAGGAGATGACGGGCGTCGACGCCACGATCTTCCTGGTCGCGGCGGAAGGGATGGTGCGGGCGAGCACCACCGTGCGCAAGAAGGACGGCAGCAGAGCCGTGGGCACGTTCATTCCCGCCAGCTCCCCCGTCTTCCAGAAGATCACGGCGGGAGAATCGTTCAGCGGCCGCGCTGTCGTCGCCGGACAGGACTACCTGACCTCCTACGTCCCGCTGCACGGCCCCGCCGGCAACGTGGCGGCCGCGCTCTTCGTCGGGATCCCGATCGTCGACAAGAACCTGCTCCGCAGGGAACTCCTGTCGCGCACGGTCGGAAAGACAGGGTACATCTTCGTCCTCGACACGAAGGGCATCTTCCGACTCCATCCCTCGAAGGAAGACAGCGACATGTCGTCGGCGGCATTCATCCAAGAAATCATGAAGATGAAGGACGGCCATCTGCAGTACCGATGGAAGGATTCCACGGGATCGGAGATCGTCAAGCGAGTATCGTTCGTCTTCTCGAAGAATCTCGAATGGATCGTCGCCGCGACCGCTCCCGAATCGGAATTCCTCGACGCCCAGACGAAGATGCGAAGGATGCTCGTTTTCTGCATGATTCTGGCCCTCGGACTTTCCCTGGTAATCTCGATCTGGATCGATCGAAGCGTGGCAGCCCCCTTGCGACACGCGGGCACCATCATGGACAACATCGCCCAAGGAGATGGCGACCTGACTCGACGCTTGGACTCGACGACGAACGATGAACTCGGAGATCTGTCACGCGGATTCAACCGCTTCGCGGAAAAGACGCGGACGATCATTCGTTCCATCCATTCGAGGATATCCCCGCTGACGAACCTGTCGAGCGGACTCGGCAAGCTTTCGAGCGGATTGGACGAGGACGCCCAGATGGCTGCGGCGATGTCGACCTCGGTGGCCGCCGCCGCCGAACAGATGAGCGCCAACGCCGCGACCGTCTCCGCGGCCGTCGAGCAATCCAGCGCCAGCCTCACGCACGTCGCCGCCGCCGTGGAAGAAATGAACGCGAGCATCTCCGAGATCGCGCGCTCCGCCGACACGTCGCGCGCGGCCGGTCGCGAAGCGATCGAAAGCGCGCAGGAAGCGTCCGCCATCGTTTCCGAGATGGCGCAGGCATCCGCCGAAATCGGAAAAGTCGTGGAACTGATCATGGAGATCTCGGAGCAGACCAAGCTGCTCGCGTTGAACGCGACGATCGAGGCCGCCAGGGCGGGAGATGCAGGCAAAGGATTCGCCGTGGTCGCGAGCGAAGTGAAGGATCTCGCGAAAGGCACGGCCAATGCGACCAGCGACATCGCTTCGCGCGTCGAACGCATGCGCCAAGCGACGGACGCGACCGTCGCGCGCATTTCGACGATCCGCGAGGCGATCACCCGTGCGGCCGACATCCAGGAATCCATCGCGTCTTCCGTCGGTCAGCAGAACATCGCGAGCCGCGAGATCGCCTCGAATCTGTCGGAAGCGCTCACCGGAGTCCGCATGACGGCATCGAACGTCGCGGAAGTCGCCACCGCCGCGCACTCGGTCTCGCGGGACATCGCCCAGATCCGGATCACGGGCGAATCCATCAAGCACAAGGCAGGATCCCTGCAGAACGAATCGGAGAACGTCGACCAGGAGGTGGAAGCCCTCCGCAGCCAGGTCGAACAGTTCCGCATCGACTGACGGGGAGGCTCTTGACGGATTCCGTCAGGCCGTCGCCGCGGCAGCCAGAGCGAGGAACGCCTCGCCGCGCTCCTTGTAGTTCTTGAAGAGGCCGAAACTCGCGCACGCGGGCGAGAGGAGCACGGAGCCGCCCATGGCCACGGCCTCGCGGCACGCGGCGAAGGCCTCGGGAAGATGCGGCTGGTCCTCCACGCGGAACGGAAGCGCGCCGTCCTTCTCGAGGGCTTCGCGCAGACGTCCGGCGGTCGCCCCGATCAAAGCGACGTAGACGACGTGCTTCGAGGCGCGCAGCCCCTCGGCTAGCTCCGAGAAATCGATGTTCTTGTCGGAGCCTCCCAGCACGAGGGCGAGCGGCCGATCGGAGAGTGCCTCGACAGCGGCGAGGGTCGCCTCCGGACGAGTCGCGTACGAATCGTTGTAGAAACGCACGCCCGCGGCCTCCCCGGCGAACTGCAGCCGGTGCTGGAGGCCTTCGAACTCGCGCGCGGCCCGCAGCGAAGAATCGAGATCGCCGCCCAGAAGAAGCGAAGCCTGGAGGGCGAGGGCCGCGTTCTGGATCTGGAACGCGCCGGGCACGCGCATCTCGGAACGAGACAGGATTTGTCGCCCTTCGGAGTCGAGAAGACCGTCGACGCGGGGTTCGAAGGCGCCGCCCTTGCCGACCCCGTGGTGGACGGACGACCCTGCCATGCCCACGAAGACCGATCCGGGATCATCCAGGAGATACACGGCGTGGTCGGTGTCGGACTGTTCCTCGCACAGCCGCGCCTTGGCCTCCCAGTATTCGATCTGGTCGCGATGCCAGTCGAGATGCTCGATCGTGACGCGCCCGGCGAGCCCCAGACGCGGAGCGAAGGCTTCGCGCGGCAGCCCCGGAACGGGGCCCAGATCGGAAAGCTGGAAGCTCGAGAGCTCGAGCAGCGCGACATCGGGAAGCACCTCCTCGCGGAGAAGATCGAGCATGGGGGTGCCGATGTTGCCGCCCACGACGTGCGCCACCCCGGAAGCTTCGAGCATGCGGGACAGGATGGTCGTCATGGTGCCCTTGCCGAAGGTGCCCGTGATGCCCGCGACCCGTCCACCGTGGACGCCCTGGAAAAGCCCCAGGAAGATGTGGAGCTGGCTCACGACGTTCCCGCCCCGCTCTCGCAAGGCGGCGAACGCGGGAAGGTCCGGACGGATTCCGGCAGAACGCACGATCGAGCACGTCGCGGGAATGCCCTGGAGATAGCCTTCGCCACCGACGAAGGCGCAGCCATCGGGCGCCTCGACCTGGGGATCGCGATCACGCAACGTGACGCGCTCGTACCCGGCGGAAAGGAGGAAACGAGCGGTGGATTGGCCCTCCAGGCCCCCTCCGACGATCTCCACAGGCTCGGGGAGAAGGGTGCGCAGGGCCGGGAGGTAGGATTCGTCGAGTCTCATGACGGCAAATGTAGCCGCTGGGCGGAGACCATCCAGCGGCATCGATTCGATTCCCACGCATGAAGGCGGATCACTCGAGTTCGAAGTTGTATTCCTTGATCAGGCGCACCGGGACAGGCCGACCCGCGACCACGAAGGGCTTGAACATGGAAGCCATGATGGCCTTGCGGATGTTCTCGTTGAAGTCCTTCTGACCGGCTGTCAGAAAACGGATATCCGTCACCTTGCCCGTCTCGTCCACGGAGATCAGCACCTTGATCAGAAGAGCCACGCCGGCATCGATCGCCCATTGCGGATAGGCTGGCGCGACCTCCTTGATGATCTGGACATCGTAGCTCGCCATGACGGGGGCCGCAGGAAGCGCCGCGGCAGGCGGCTTCACGACATCATCGGCTTTCTTCATGAGCGTGTTGCCCGTGGCCACGGCCATGTCGCCGTTGCCGGACATCGCGTCGGCGGGAAGGCCGAACTGCGGTGGCGGAGGCTGATCGGTCGGAGGCGGCGGAGGCTGGTCCGGATCGGGAGGAACGGGCTTCGGGGGCTCGATGTCCTTGGGCGGCGGAGGAGGCTCCGCCGGTGGTGGTGGAGGAGGAGGGGGTTCTTCGGCCACGAAGATCACCATCTCGTCCAGCGGCACCTTGTCGTGAATGAGCAGGACCATGCAGAACAACGCGCCCCAGAACGCGAGAAACGCCACCGTGGCGAGCACTTCGCGTCGTCCAATCGGACGACGCGGCACGACTGGCAGCGCAAGCGCGTCGGGCGAAGGCGCCATGCGTCCCCGGATCCGGAGCCGTGTGGAGAATTTGCTCACGGACGAACCACCTTGAGCGCGTATTTCGAAACACCCGCCCCCCGCACAAGATCGATCACGTCGACGACCGCTTGGTATTTCAGATCGCGATCGGCGCCGATGAGGACTTGGTATTCGGGATCCCGCTCGACCTTCGCCCGCAGGATCGCGGCGATCGCGGCCGTGTCGAGTCTCTCGCCGTCGAGATAGGTGTTGCCGTCCTTGTCGACCACGAGTCCCGCCGCCTTGGGAGCCTGCGAGCCTGCATTGGCCGCCTTGGGGGCGTTCAATGCGATTTCACGCTGATCGATCACCGAACTCGTGATCATGAAGATGATCAGAAGGACGAGGAAGATGTCGACCAACGGCGTGATGTTGATCGAGGAGATCATCTCCTCGTCGCTGCCGACTGCCGCAGCCATGTCAATTCTCCTTCGCCGCGGCGTTGATGGAACGGACGACGACCAGTCCGCGGACTTCGCGGGAACGGTCGAGGACCTCCTTGATGCGATTCTTGAGGATGTTGAAGGCGACGACCGCGGGGATGGCCACCAGGAGGCCGAGCGCCGTCGCGATGAGAGCGCGCGCGATGGCGACCATGACCTCGGTACTGCCCTTTCCTCCGGCCTGCGCGAACTTGTTGAATGCGATCAGGATGCCCAAGACGGTTCCTGTCAGACCGAGGAACGGAGCGTTTGCGCCCACGGTGCCGAGGAACGAGACACCCGGCTCCAGATGGCGGCGTTCGGCAGATTCCTGGACGTCGTAGAGCTTCTCGAGAGCCTCGGGGGCAAGTCCCGCGTTGTCCACGCCGATCTTCACGTAGCGGCCGGGAATGGTGCGTTCGTCCTCGGGAACGACCTTCACGTGGTCAAGACCGGGCTTCTTCAAGTCGAGCGTGAGGAGCTTGACCCACTTGGCCGGATCCCCCTTGGCCGCATTCAACGCCTGCCAACGCCAGACGAATATCACAAGCCCCGTGATGCCGAGGATGACCAGGAGCGAGTAGATCGCGATCTCGATCGTGAAGAGGATCGGCGCGAGGGTTCCGATGAAGTTTGCCTGTACCATGTTCGAGCGTTCTCCGTTGGAGGTTCTGGTTGCTTGGTGATGATCGAAGTCTTGTCAGAATCCGGCGCAGATGGCGCCGGGCTTCCATGGCTTGCCGTCCTTCGCCGCCTGCTTCTTCTGGTCGCGGCACCAGGCCGCGTGCAAAGCCGGCACGGAGAACGTGTCCTGGGTGGCCCGCACGAACAGCGGGAAGGAGTCGACCGCGGCGCTTGAGAAGTAGCCGTCGCCATTGCGAACCGCGCTCCAGCGAAGCGTGTTCGTGGCGTTCTTCATATGCGAGTAATACTCGTAGTGGTTGCGATCGAGCGCGTAGAAACGCTGGACGCTCCGCCCCGTGTAGGCCAAGAAGACGTTGCTGACGATGGACGGCTCGATGTCGGCTCCGACCGCTTTCCCGATCGTGTCGATGATGGCGCTGACGGCAGCCGGGAACGTCCGATCCTGGTAGGACGGATCGATGGAAAGCGTCCGCAGATTCCCTTTCTGATAGAGCTCGAGCGAGTCGGGGGACTTTCCGATGGACTCGTGGAACTGCCTGCTGACGATGTTCTCGATGTAGTAGCCGGCGGTGTCGAACGTCTGCGTGGCAAGGCTTCCCCACCAGTCCGAGCGATCGATCTTCTGCGCGAACAGATAGGAACGGTACGTCCTCTGGACGCTCGCGCCCATGATGTCCTGGACGTATGCGGCATCATGGATGTACCAGACAGTATCCTCCTTCCCGACGGGGCGATAGACCGGCAGATTCTGTCGCACTGAATCGAGGGTGGCGTCGGTGACGTCGAGGCGATCCAGGACGGCCCGGCGATCCTCCGAAGCATCGGCGATCGTCGCGATCTCTCCGACCCAGGGAGCAAGAGCCTCGATGGGAGCGAGCGCCCATTCCAGGAGACTGTAGATCTTGGGCACTTTCGTCGAAGCCGAGAGGCTGTCGTCGCGCACGTCGCCCGAAGCGGTGGTCCATCGGACTTTCGCCGAAAGACGATACGTGCCGCCGCGGGCGACGATCGCGCGCCGCACAGGAAGCCAAGCGACACCGGACCCCGGCACGAGAGCGTACTCGATGGTGTCGGGAAGATCCTCCCGGACCACGAATACGCGCGAAGCGGCGGCATCGACGAAGAGCGAGGTCGAATCGTAGGTCTCCTCGAGCCCCTGGGGACGCTCGAGCCATAGCGTATCGAAGGGGAGATCGGCGACGGCAAGCGAAGAAATCCAAAGACGCGGCGCGTTGTCGGTACTTTCAGCCATCATGTTCCAAGGACCGTTGCAGGCGGCCAAGGCGAGAAGAGCTGCGATGGAAAGTATGTGGTTTTTCATGGCGTCCTCAGAACTCGTATTCCCAGCCGACGAAAATCGGGAGGAAGGGGAACTGCGTCGTTTCTTCGCGTTTGGGAGGATTCGTCTTCGTGTCGTAGTTGACCATGAAGAGATTCTCGTGGCCGGTCACGTTGATGAGGGTCCAGTACACGCGCCAACGGTTCGTCCGTCCGAAATCGAACGCCGTCACGTCCACGCGGAAATAGTCCGTCTTGCGCGAAGCATTGCGGGTGTCCTGGGTGGTGAACGTGTTTCCGGATTGGTAGACCTGCTGGCCTGCGTTTTCGCCATCGACACCCATGCCCGGCTCGTGCTGGCGGTAGTAGCCGGAATATTCCGTGATTGGAAGACCCGTGTTGTAGTTGGCCTGGAAGGAACTGCGCAAGTAGTCGGCCTTCGCCATCCACCAGAGGAACGCGATCGGCGGGAAGACGCAGGTAGTGGCCACCTTGGCCCAGGTGGGCACGGACTTCTTGTCGCGCAGAAGCGCGTCGTCCTTGCTCGGTCCAAGCCAGTTGAGCGCACCATTCACCTTGACGGTGTTGCGCTGATCCCAATCCGCCCAGTAGGGATCGAATGTGGTGTCCTGGATCGAATTCTTGTAGGGATGCTGTTGCAGGACAGCCCAGGAAAGCGCGTAGCTCAACCCGCCCGACCACCAGCCATCCTCCTTGTTCAGGCTCCATTCCAATCCCGCCGACCAGCCGTCGAGCGCCGCGAAGCTCGAGGAGAAATAATCCTTCCCGGACTCCTTGTTCGATTCGTATTCGCTGTTGGTCTGGTTGGGGAAATAGAGCGGAATGTCGTGGAGATCCTTGTAGTAGCCCTCGAGTCCCGTGCGCAGCCCCAAGGACGTCAAACCGGACCGCTCCACGCCCAGAGCAAGCATGTTCTGGGTCGTGGGCTCCATTGGGTCGCGAGTGGGGTACCAGTATTCGTTGATGCTCTCCGTACCCGACAGATTCAGGCTCGTGAGGTACTGCGTATAGCGGCCCCAGTGGGCATCGAACTTCCAGTCCTTGTTCGGCTTCCACGTGTACGAGATGCGCGGATCGAACGTCGCCTCATCGAGCCCCGGATACCACTGGGTGCGTACACCTGCCGTGATCGTGTGTTGCGGTGTGATGATCCAGCGATCCTGGAGCCATCCCGCATGGAGATCCTCCGTGGGCCCCTCGCGGAAACTGTAGCCCAGGATCGGGACAGCCTCCTTGAAGATCACATGGAACGTATTGTATTCGTAGCCGGCATCCAGACGGTGCGAAGCGACAGGATCCCACACGAATCCCGCGCGGCCGTTCCAGGTCTCGACCGAGTTGTAGATGTTGAAGATGTCGGAGAATTTGAAGCGCTGGTGGAACTGGCTGTAGGCTCCGCTTCCCTGGAAGTACAGGTTGTCCCCCAGCTTCTTGCGGACGTTCACCGGCAACACGAAGTTGCCCCACTCGATTTCGAGAGGCTTGAAGTTCAGGACGTCCTGCCCCTGGTAGACGGACACGCGCACCGTGTCGCCGCGACTGCCCCAGGCCACCGACGCCTGGTTGTCGTAGAAGTCGTAATCCAGGGCGAAGTCGGTGATGCCGGCGTCGCGAGAGGCTTCCAAGGCGGCGCCGATCCAGGTACGCCGCGCCCCCGCCGCCCACGACCAGTTCCCCTTGCGGCCGTCGTTTGCCACCGTCCCGGAAAGGGTGGTGAGGCGCATGGACGTGTGGGTGCGAAGCGTGTCGACGTTCTCCGGCACCGTGTCCGCAAAGGCGGAAAGCGGCGAATTCTTGACGGAATCCGTCTTGCATGGAATGGTTCCCGTCCAACGATTGAGCTTCGTCTCGACCCAGGACAGCGAGTCGGCCGCGGTGGATCCGCCGACCTTCGAACTGACGAGGAGGACGGACGCGAGACGGTTGCCGTACTTGGGCTCGAATCCACCCTTGTAGAAGTCGAGTCCACCGGAAACGTCGGCGAGGAACGTGCTGAACAGGCCGCCGAAATGGGCCGGACTGTAGACGACGGCGTTGTCGTAGAGGATCAGATTCTGATCGGAAGACGATCCGCGCACGTACACCTTGGTGGAGAAATCCGACGACTGCACCACCCCGGGGAGCGCCTGCACGGCGCGCATCACGTCGGGCTCCGAGAGCCCTGGAAGACGCTTGATGGTCTGGATCGTGACGCGCTCCTGGCCGAGGATGCGGGGAGGACGCCGCTTGGCCTTGATCGTGACCCTGCGGCCGGCCTGCGAGCTCTTGAGTACGCTGCCAGACGAGGCCATGGCGAGCGCCGCGCTGTCGACCGACGACGTGTCGTAGATCGTACGGATGGTATCGCGCGTCTCGACGACGGAATCGACAACGATCCTCAAGGGAGCGATGTCGACGGTATCGAAGCCCTGGGGCCGGAAGCCGCTGCACAGCCGGTCGGATCCGGCGAACAGGCAGACGTCGTAGGCCCCCGTGGCTCGACGGAAACTGTCGGTCGGAACCTCTGCGACCCAGCGGCCGGAGTCGCCCATCGACGCATCGACGCCATCGACCGTCACCCTCGATCCGACGGGGGCGCTGGAACGGACGACGAGCCACACGAAAGGCGAATTGACCGAGGGAACGGGCGCGGATGCCGCGACGCCTGAAGAACCTGCCGCGACGTCCGCCGAATCCTTCTGGGCGGAAACCGCAGCGGAATCCACCGTCGCGGCCACGCCCGCAACTTCGACGGATTCCGTCTTGGCGGGATCCTGGGCGACGGGAGCCACGAGGGAATCCCGAACCGGCGCACCGATCGCGGGCACCGATGCGGAGAATGCGTCGGGAAGGGGTTGGACGGATGTGGCCGCGTCCTGCGCCGTCGCCACCAAGGCTCCGACGGCCGCGGCTGCGGCGATGATTCGTGTCAGGGAATGCTTCATGGATCGTCTCTGTGCGTGGACGGTTTCGTGGGGGGGGGTCGATCAAGACCCGCTCGGAGGCGGATCATGCGGATGAGTCGGAAGATCGAAGAGGGTCATCGCGGCTTCAAGACGCGCCGGATCGTCGCGGAATTCGGTGATTCCAAGCATCACGAGACCATGGACCGTGGCCCACATCCAGTCTGTCAGCGCCTGCGGCTCGGCAGCGGGAAGCCAGCCATTTTCGATGGCCTTGCAGACTCCGTCGTACAGCATCATGTAGCTGTTGCGTTCGGCGGTACAAGCTGCACGCGGAGCGTCGCCAGCGCCCCAGGATGGCCTGCGCAGGTACATGAGCTGGTAATGGACCGGATGAGCGACGCCGAACCGGACGTACGCCTTGCCCAAAGCCCCCATCCGCCGCGAAAGATCGGGCTCCGTCTGGACGGCATCGAGTATGGCCTGCTCGAAAGCGGAAAAGGCCACATCGAGGACGGCGTCCAGCAGATCTTCCTTGTTCAGGAAGTGGTGATAGATCGTGGTGGCCGAATACCCGATGCGAGCGGCAACCTGACGCATGGAAAAATCTTCGACGCCCTTTTCCAGGAACACGTCCGCCGCCGCGGCAACGATCGTGGCCCGTAGGGCACTCTTCTCAGAATCCCTGCGCGCTCGGCTCGCATCGCGAACCTGGCGCTCCGACTCTGGAAGACTGGATGGATTTCGCCGTACCACCACGGGTGCCTGACTCCTTGGGAAGAAAGCTCACAGACTCATTAACAGTGTTAATTTATCCATCACTGTTCAGAAAGTCAACAAGTAATGCCATTTTCCTCACCGGCACAGGGGTTTGATCTGGTATACTACACGCCATGGCATCCTTTGTCGAATTCCTCCGCGGCGACCCTTCCCATCTCGACGGTCGCCTGACCGCCATCGTCCGGTTCTCCGGGGATGTCCCGGAAGGCAGCCAGGCCCACTCGATGGTTCGCGGCGGACTCCTGTGCGTGCAGGGAAATTATCGCGACCAGAGGACGATGGCCGATTTCTTCCGCGCGGAGCTCGGGCTCACCATGGAAAAGGGCATCGAGGAAATCATCGAGCAGGCGCAACACACGAGCGGGCTTGAAGGCGCGCTCGACCCGGACGCGGTGCGCGAACGCCTGAAATCGATGGGTCGCTCCGAATTTCTCCCCATTCCGGCCAAGATCGTCGGGTTCGATTCTCTGGACGAGGCTTTGCAATCGGAGGGGGACGCGGTCCTTCTGGGCACCTTCGACGACATCCAGTTCGCGAACATGGCCGTCAATGCATTCCCCATGCTCTACCAATCACGCTACCGCGAACAAGAGCGACGGGAAATGCGCCAAGGAATCGAGCTGTGGCTGGAGCGCATCGAGGAAGCCCCCTCCCAGGAGACGAGCCCGACCGGCATTCCGACTCTGGAGACCTTCGAAGGCGACATCGAGGAGCACCTGTTGAAGGACCTGATTCCCGGCATGTTCTACGCTCCGGGCGAAACCCCCGAAGCGCATGCGGCCGAGTTGCGCTTCCGCGCGTTCATGGCCCCCTGCATCGTGCCCGGCGACGTCGACGCGATGATCGAACTCGTTCCCGCCATCCGTCGGGGCGACATGGCCGCGCTGCACCGGTTGGAACTTCTCGTGCGCAAGGCCGCCGCGCTCCAACGCGAGGATTTTCGGGCACTGGAACGGATCCGGCAGGAACTGGGCGAGCAGATCTGACAGGTCCTGTCAGCTACTTCCCAAGCTTCGAGCGCACCGGCTTCAGTTCTCGCACCAGCGAAGGCGGAAGCCATCGACGAGCAGTCTCGTAGCGACGGGCGTCGAGGGTGTCGATCCAGGCGCGGGCGGAATCCATTCGCCCCGCGGCACAATGAATGCGCGCGAGATTCCCCGCCGCCGACTGTCGGTTGACGGGCACGGCCTCGAGTCCCGCGTACTCGTCCCACGAAGCCCGATAGCGGTCCAGCGCCTCGTCCAGACGCCCCATGCGGAAGAGCACATCCCCCTCCGCCTGTCGATACAATCGATTGCCGGGACATGCAGCCAGTCCATCCCGCACGACCTTGAGCGAAAGGGCGTACTCCTTGCGTTCGAAGCGGATCCAGAGCAGGGACGTGCGCCAGATCTCGCGCAGCGGACTCGTCGACGCGACCGCCCGTTCCGTGTAGGCGAGACCCGTCGCGCGAGTATCCCCGCCAAAAGCGCTCCGCAAGGGCCCCAGGACCTGCGCCTTCCAGAACAGGTAGCTGCCAAGGACGCCGAGAACATCGGGGTCGTCGATCTTCGCCTCGTGAAGTTCCTGGGCAACGGCAGCGGCCTCGCGGCCTCTCAAGGTCGCCTTCAAATCGTGTCCCTGCAGGGAAAGCAGATACGATTCCTGGGACAACGCAAGCATCGCGAGATAGCGTCCCTTCGCGGACGTGTCACCTTCGAGGGCGTTGTCCGCCTGCGAGAGCAGAACTTCGGCGCGCGCCAGACGCTCCGGCTCGTGGATGTCGGCGAATTCCCCGAGCGCAAGAGTCGCGCGCAGCACGAGCCCTTCCGGCGCACGAGCCCAGCCCTGGGAGCGCGCGAGGGTGTCGGCGGCGCCGTGGCGCCCCAGCGATGAGAGATGCGTGGCTCGGCTCCAGACGGAATGCACGTCGGAAGGGAGAAGATCGGCGGTCGCGAAGACCGAACAAAGCAGAATGGCGTGAATCATGAAGGAGGTTGCAAGATGCAAAGAATCGAGCGCACCAGCACCCTTCCTCAGCGGCGACGCCGCCAGTTTGTAGGCTTTCCTGCACTTCCATGAACAGCACATCCAACCGCGCGCCGCAAGCCGTCCTCGTCCTGACGGGACCACCTTCCGCCAATCTCCTGCCCGCGCGCGCCAAGGCGCGCGTGCGAATTCTCGAAGTACGTCTCGATCTTTTCGCGCAGGACCTTTGGCCCAGCCTTCCCCGCGAGATCCGCCGCGCCTTTCCGAACGCGAAGCTCCTCGCCACGTTGCGACTCGATCGCGATGGAGGACGCTGGCCCGACGCATCCTCTCGACTGGACGCATTGCGACGCATCCTCGATCTGCATCGCTGGGACTTCGTGGACGTCGAGGACGACTCGCCCGAACGCGAATCCATGCTCGCGCTGGTCCGCGAATCGAATGCCGGAATCGTCCTCTCGCGGCACGCGTTCATCCCGCAGAGCGCCGAAGAAGTGGCCGATGCGATCCCCCGCCTTTTCCAGGCCGCCATATCCGAGAAAGCCGTCGTCGCGAAATGGGCGGTGCGCCTGGACGACCTCGACGGGACGTTGCCCGGCCTTTTACGACAGATTTCGTCACCATCCCAGGAATCTCCCATCCCGGCGATATTCCCCATGGGCGCGCGTTCCGAGACCGGGCGCGTGGCCGCCGCGCTGACCAGCGGAGGCTGGGGCTACGCGCACGACGGATCCGGTCCGGCGGCGCCAGGCCAGATTGCCTGGCCCATCTTCGAAGCCCTCCTGGGAAGCCTCCCACCTCCGGGAGACGATGCGCGAGCATGGCTGTCTTCCGTCGGACGCGCCGTCGATCTCGCCATCTCCCCGGAGAACGCCGCATGACATCGACCATCGCGAAGATCGTGCTCGTCGCGCTCCTGGGTCTGTGCGCGAACGCCCAGGCCCAATTCGGCAAGAACAAGATCCAGTACCAGACCTTCCACTGGCGCGTGATCCGCACCACCCACTTCGACATCCACTACAGCCAAGGTGGCGAATCCCTGGCGCGCCGCGCCGCCGACAGCCTGGAGCCCATCTACCATCGAGTCTCCGAACGCACGGGGATGACGCTTTCCGACAGGGTCCCGTACCTCATCTACAACGCCCACCCGCGCTTCCAGCAGACCAACGTGATCGACCAGCCCCTGGAAGAAGGCATCGGCGGATTCACGGAGCTCTTCAAGAATCGCGTCGTGGTCCCCTTCGACGGATCCTACGAACGATTCGACCATGTGATGGCGCACGAACTGGTCCACGCCCTCATGTTCAACGCCTTCGAGAAGGACGCCGGTTCCCGCATCGCGGGCGCCGTCCAGTCGCGCCTGCCTCTGTGGTTCACCGAAGGCCTCGCCGAATACGCTTCCCTCGGTTGGGATCGCGCGTCCGAATACTGGCTCGTCGACGCGGTGACCTCGGGCTACCTGCCGCCGCCCACGGTCGACTTCGAAGGATTCCTCGCCTACCGAGCTGGGCAGAATTTCCTGCATTTCCTCGATCGTTCCTTCGGCGACGGCACGGTGCGGCGCCTCGTCGCCGAAGCGCTCGAAACCCGCGACCTGGATCCGGCCATGCGCAAGGTCGTGCGCATCGACCTGCGGGACGCGGGCGAGCTCTGGATCCGCGAACTGCGCTCGGCCTACTGGCCGGAACTCGGACAGCGCGAGCAGCCCCGCAACGCGGGACGGAAACTGACAAAGGCGCGCGAGGACGGCTCCTTCTGGAACATGCAGCCCGCCATTTCCCCCGACGGGAAGCGCATCGCATGGTTCTCCGACAAAGGGACGAGGCAGGCGCTTTGGACGGGAGAGATCGAAAAGCTCCCCCGCAAATCGGCGCGCGAGGTGCAATCGGGAGCGGGAACCCCCTCCCACGAATCGTTCAGTCCGTTCAACTCCGGACTCGACTGGTCGCCCGACGGAAAGACGATCACGGTCGCCGCGCTCCGTTCGGGGCGCAACGTCGTCCAGATCCTCGACGCCCGCTCCGGGCGGATCCGGAAGACCATCGACCCTCGGCTCGACGCCATCTCCAATCCCGCGTGGTCGTTCGACGGACGCTTCGTCGCCTTCCGCGGCATGCTCGACGGACGCTCCGATCTGTGGATCCACGACCTCGAGACGAACACGACGCGGCGCCTCACGAACGACGCGGCGGAAGACGACGAGCCCGCATTCTCCCCCGATGGGAAACGCATCGCATTCTCGTCCGATCGCGGTGGAAACGGACGCGACATCTGGATTCTCGAAATCGCCTCGGGATCGTTCGAACGGGTCACGGACGACCCCGCCGACGACACGCGCCCCTCCTGGGGTGGAGAAAGCGATTCCTCCACCCTGGCGTTCATCTCCGACCGCTGCGGACTCCCGCAAGTCTACGCGCTCGCCTCCGGAGCGTTCTCGCCCGCCAAGCGACCGCGCCCCCTGACGAACCTCCTTTCCGGCGTGGCCTCCGCGCGCCTCGGACGCGACGGGCGCGCATTGGCCCTCTCGCTGTTCGAAGGCGGCTCCTTCGACGTCTGGCTCCTCGACGCGAAACGCGCCATGACGGATTCCGTCCTCCCCTTGACCAGAGGCGAAGCGGCGCGGCGCGACACGACGCGGCTCTTCCGACCGGTCTCGCGCGAATTCCTCGAGAGCTTCCTGCCCGACACGCTCCCCGTGCGCGAACGGATCGACTCTCTCCGCCGCGCAGGAGACACGGCACGCGCGGACTCGCTCCAACGCGTAGATTCGCTCCTCTCCCTCGACTCCCTCGAGACGGCGCGGCGCGACAGCCTCCGCGGAGACGCCTCGCGCGAACGCCGCGGAATCGAGCAGGAACGACGGGAGCGACGGGAATCCGGCGATGGACGCCTCTTCGGCCCCGACCCGATCGATCTCCCTCCTCCGACCAAACGCGACACGCGCCCGAATCCGGAGGACGCGGACACCGCGAAGCAATTTCCTACCGACCTGCCACGACGCGATGCGCAAGGCGCGCCCCTTTCCGAACCCTACAAGGCGAAATGGAGCCTCGACAACGCCGCGCTCGCGCTGGGCTTCAACTCCTACGCAGGAAGCGCCGGCATGGGCTTCTTCACCTTCTCCGACCTCACCGGTGATCAAACCCTCGGCTTCGCGCTCGACATCCAGGGAAGCTTCGACAACGCGAACGCGCAAATGAGCTACGGCTGGCTCCCCTGGCAGACCGACCTCTACGGCTCCATCTACCATGTGCGCAATTACACGGGATCCTTGGATCTCCTCTCTGGCGACGCCGACCTCTGGTCGGGCCGTCTGTACGGAGTCGCGTCCCGGATCGTCCACCCCCTCTCGGTCTTCCATCGCGCCGAACTCGAGACGCGCTTCTCCGGCATCGATCGCCGCGCCATGACCATCGACGACGACGGCAATATCGTCGAGGACACGTCTCGATCCTCCGGAAACATCGAAACCGGCTGGACCAGCGCGGAAGCAGCCTGGGTCTTCGACAACGTCCAGTGGGGCGTCACGGGCCCGTTGGACGGGCTTCGCACGCGGGCTTCGATGGAGCTTCTTCCCCCGCTGGGGCAGAAACGCTTCGGCTTCGTGAAAGCAAGCTTCGATGGACGCACCTACCTGCCCACCGGCAAACTCGCCGGATTCGCCCTGCGTCTTTCCGCGGCGTCGGCGACAGGCATTGGCGCCGACGAAAACCCTGCGCGGTTTCTGGTTGGTGGAGACGAATTCACCCTCAACTACCATGTGAACGAAGCCAACGGGAACTCGACGCTGGGCGATGTCTATTTCTCGGAGCTGGATGTTCCCTTGCGCGGGTATCGCTATCTTCAATTCCGTGGGACCAACCAGGCTGTCGCCAACATGGAATTCCGCTTCCCCTTCGTCGAAGAACTGCGCTTCGGATTTCCTTTCCCGTCCATCCGCTATGTCATGGGTGCCATCTTCGCCGACTGGGGCGGCGCATGGACTTCCGGCGACTGGCGCGACCAGGTCGGACTTGGTCTGGGATACGGTCTACGCATGAATCTCGGCGCCTTCGTTCTGCGATGGTCCGTCGCTTGGCCTGTGACCGAGCCAGCGGGCCACTCGAGCAACCCTCAGCCAGCCAACCCAGATGGCGCGTTCCATTACTGGAGCCTGGGAGCGGAGTTCTGATGCAACTCGTCGACCATCTTTCATCGAATTCGATCCTCACAGGACTGCATCTGGCATCGCGCGACGAGGTTCTCAAAGCGCTCGTAGACGTCGCTTGCGCTGCCTGGTCCATCCCGCGACCAGAGGAAATCATCGATCTCGTAAGGGCTCGCGAGGCCAAGATGAGCACCGGGATCGGCCATTCCCTCGCCGTTCCCCACGCCAAGTGCGACCATGTACCCGAGGTACGCATGGCCTGCTGCTCGCTTCCCAACGGGGTCGACTTCCACGCCCCCGACAAGAAACCCGTGCGTCTGGCCTTTCTCCTGCTCTCGCCTCCCACCAGCGCCGGATCGCATGTCCGTGCGCTGTCGGCGATCAGCCGCATCTCGCCAGACCTCATGGAAGAACTCGTCTCGGCCAACACGCCTTCCGACTTCATCGCCTGCCTCGAGCGCTCCGGCATCGGAAAGATCTGAGTCAGGCCGGAGCCTTCGGCTCCTTCCGCCGAATCAGGCCCGAGAATTTCTCGCGCAGCACGAGCAGCAGAAATCGCGAGTTCCCGAAGACATAGCGCCTCCAGAGACGGCGCGGCTCCACGATCAGCCGTGCGAGCCATTCCATGTGGTTGTCGACGAGGATCCTCGGCCCGCGGCGCACGACCCCGGCCGCGTAGTCGATGCACGCGCCTCCCGACAGGAGTACCCGCGCATCGATGCGACGCATGTTCGCCGCGATCCACTTTTCCTGCAACGGCATTCCGAAGCCCAGTAGCAGCACATCCGGCCGAGCGGCGTTCACCTTCGCGAGCACCGCCTCGTTTTCCTCGCCTTCCTTCCGGAAATACCCATGCCCAGTGCCTGCGATCTTGATTCCAGGATGGCGAGCCACAAGCCGGAGCGCCGCCGCCTCGGCGATGCCTGGACGCCCGCCCAGAAGATAGAGGGAATGTCCACGGTCGCGCAGGAACGGAACCAGCTCGTCGATCCAATCGGCATAGGTGATGCGCGGCGGAAGCTCCTTGCCGAGGATGCAGGCGCCGAGCCGGACGCCGGAGCCGTCGCAAAACACCACCGGCGCGTTTTCGAGGATGCTCGCGAACGCGCGATCGTCGTGGGCGAGCACCACGGCTTGCGCATTCGCATTCAGGACAGGAACCGTCCATCCTTGCACGATGGCGTGGTGGATGAACGCGTGCAACCTTCGAAGATCGAGCGCGTCGACGCGGACTCCCGCGACACGGGCGGAGGGAAATCGTTTCCTCATCGCCCGACGCCGATCCCTCGCGGAGCGATCGAACAGCGGATCATCGCGAACCGTTCAGAACGCACCTCGCCCCTTCAGGACGGAGAACGCCGTCTTGGCGAGGATCGCGACATCGAGAAGGAGCGACTGGTTGCGGATGTAGTAGATGTCGTAGTCCATGTTCTCGTGGATGGCATGGGCGCGATCGGGCGAGATCTGCCACAACCCGGTGATCCCCGGCTTGGCGTTCAATCTCTGTCGCTGCAGATCGTTGTACGTATCCACGATGAAGGCCATTTCCGGACGAGGCCCCACGAGGGACATGTCTCCTTTGAGGACATTCAGGAGCTGGGGGAGTTCGTCGAGGCTCGTGCGCCGCAGGATGCGTCCGATCGGCGTGACACGGGAATCGCCCTCGGCATCGGGGGCGACCGCGTACTTGGGCGCGTTGGCGTACATCGAACGGAATTTCATGATCTTGAACGGCTTTCCGCCTTCCCCGATGCGGGTCTGGCGGAAGAGGACCGGCGCGCCGTCCGTCCAGTAGACGATCAGGGTGATGACCGCCATGATCGGCGAGAGCAGCGCGAGCAGCAAAAAGGAAACAATCCGATCGAACACGTACTTGGCCAGCGCGGACCCCGGAGGAATGCGCGGCGCATCCATCCCGATCAGGGGAAGCCCGTCCATTTCGGAGACTTCCACCTGCTGCAGCACGATGTCGAACAGGGTCGGTACGACCCGCACCTCGACGTTCATCTTGCGGCATGTCTGCAGAATCGCCCCTACGGCGTTCCATGGAGCGCGCGACATCGCCACGAGCACCTCCGTCGCCCCGGTTTCGCGAATGCGGTCGCCCAGCTCGGAATAGCCTCCCAACACGGGGATTCCGAGAATCGTCTGTCCCCGCAGATCGGGCGCATCGTCGAGAAAACCTCGGATGTCGAGGCCCGACTTCGGGGAGCGCTGGATGCGTTCAGCCAATTTCCGTCCAACCTCGCCCGCCCCGTAGATCAAGGTCGGACGATCGCGCCACCCCATCCGCCGCAACCAGATTCCCAGGCGATAGACGGTGAAGCGGAACACGAACAGCGCGACGAGGAGAGCACCCCATACGATCAGGAAGATTCCGCGGCTCTGGAAGGATCGTTCGATGAGCGTGAGCGCCACCAGGGAGATGCCCGCGGTGAGGAACCAACCTTTGAAAAGGTCCTCGTATTCCCGGATGTTCAGGAGGCTGTGGTGCTCGCGATACAATCCGACGCTGCGGAATACCGGCAGCAGGACGACCGCCGTCACGAGGGCGTTGACGAAGTAGTTCTCCTGCGGGATCGTCTCGTGGAGACCGCCTGGAAGCATCGGCTCGATCCATTCCCACAGGTACGCGGACGCCAGGTACGAAAAGGCGACAGCAAGCAGATCGCCCATGACCTGCAGCACAGTCAACGCGTCGCGCAAAGGGAGGCGCTTCACCAGTCCACATCCCAACCGTACCCGAAAATCAGGACGTCCTCCGAAGATCCATCGACGTCTTCCTGGGAAACCCAGGATCCGGAAAGCAGAAGATCCGCATCGCGAAAGACCGTCCAACGCGCGCCGAACTTGCCTCCGCTCCGCCCCGTCCATCCATTTCCGAAAAGCTCGGCGGTCTTGCCGTCGTCCCTGTTCACGAAACCGAGCGTCGCCTGGTGATCCACGCCCTTCTGGAGTACGAAGCCATCCAGCGAGGCTTCGACGCCCGGCAGGATGCGCCATGCCAGACGAGCGCGGAAGGTCCTGCTGTCGGGCCCGAGCTCCGACCCCATCGGCAATCCGTAATGGGAGAACGTGTAGGCCTCTTCGCGTCCCCCCGTGTAGGTCCACGGACGGACCATGCTCCACTCGACGGAAACATCCGCGTCGAAACTCTTCCATGGAGACAATATCTGTCCTCCCGCGAGGACGGCCCACCGGTTCAGCCAGCTCGATCCGAAAATATCCGACATGCTGTTGAGATCGTCCAGCATGAGAGCGCCCCAGACAGAGACGTTCCTCAGCCGATCGACCTGCGCATCGATTTGGAAAGCCGCATTGTCGCGATTCCCCGCGAGATCCTGGGAGAAGAAGATCGGAACGAGAGGCAGGAGGTAGGTCGGGTTCACACCCCCCGAATCCCTGTAGAGCACCTGATTCTGGAAGGCCAGCGCCACCCCCCGCACAGGACGGACCTCGAAACGGTGGACATGGCACCATTTGCGCTCATCGCCCGGAATTTCGAGTTCTTCTTCGCCAGGCCGAGTCTCCAAGACCGTACTCTGCACGGAAAGCCATGTGAAAGGCTCGATCCGCGCATCGAACATGTTGTAGGGAGGAGTCTCGAGGCGGGTCGTCAACCCCGTCCATTTTCCAGGCCCGAAGCGGATCCGGTCGCGACCGTACTTGAGCGAAACCCAGTCCCGCGACCATTGGGCCCACGCGACGTAACGAGCACCCGTACGGCTTTTGTATCGCCCGGATTCCGATTCATCGTCGAAAGGCACACCAGAAGGCTCGCCATCGCCCAGAACGTACCGATCTTGGTAGAGGAAATCGTCCGCCCATTCCGTGAAGATCCGAGAATTGCTCAGGAACCATATCTCACCCGCGACATTCCCATAGACCAGGCCACCGATCGAAGCCTGCAACTTCGACAGGCTGTCCGATGAACTACTGGATCGCCCATCGCCGACCGTGTGGGCGTTCAAAGCGAGCATGGAGCCGCCACGCCCGTTCTCCCAACGCCAGAGTTCGCGCGCGCCCTCGAGAAGGTCTCGCAATGCGATGGAATCCATTCCCGAAATGGCCATGGAATCACATTCCAAAGCACGCCGCAGAAGGTCCTGCGCTTCACGCACCGTCCAAGGCCAGGACGCCCTCGGAAACTCGACCCCCGCGCGAATTCCAACACGCTCCAACGCATCCCGCATCGCAGGACGATCAGGAAGATCAAGCGGCTCCGGAAGTGGAGCTGCCTGCACGGAGACGGCGGTCAGAAAGAGAGCCAAGAGCATTGGCACAAACCTAACAGTCCCGGTCTCGTCACGGCAGTCAACAGCTTCTCAGATCCAATGCGAAAGCTCTGCACTGAACCCCTTGCAACCGTGTTATATTCAACGGGTTGTCGGTGATCCGACCTTTCCTTGAGGGATCCGTGGGACAAGGAGATACAACTCGACTCCTCCACACTTCTTCCCTCCCTCTAAACTCTGCGACTGTGGATAGATTGTGGATCCACGTGGAGATTTGTGTTGAAACTTCCCATTACAACCTCCACCCGTATCCACAAATGGCTCCTTTGACGTGAATTCATTGTTGATCCATTCGGAACCGGAGAGATTGTGGCAGGCGTGTCTTGAGCGCCTAGCCCAGGAAGTTTCTCGCACGCACTTCGCTGCGTGGCTGGCTCCGCTCCGCATGGGCGAATGGAACGACGACACCCTCACGCTTCTGGCTCCAAACTCGGTGGCCAAGGACTTCGTCCACCTCCACCACCGCCCACTACTGGAAAAGACTCTCACACAAGAGCTGGGCGCCCGTGTCCGCGTCATGATCGCACTGGATCCGCTTGCTGGTGACGAGCCTGCGCGACTCGCGAGCCCGACGCCTCACCAGCCCATTCTGCACACCAGCTCGCACCTCGTCTCGCCGAAGCTCGAGCTGGCCGCCGAATCCGTCCGCAAGGAAGCCGCCAGACTGGTTCCGCGCATGACCTTCGACAACTTCGTCGAAGGAGAGTGCAACCGCCTGCCTTTGGCCGTCGCACGCCAGGTCGCCGAACATCCGGGCGGCCCGCGCGCCAATCCGCTTCTTCTCATCGGCGGCACGGGTCTGGGCAAGACCCACCTCATGAATTCCGTCGGCAACTTCGCACTCAGCCGCGAAACGGCTCGCAAAGTCGTCTACCGTACGTCCGAAGAGTTCGCGCGCGAATACCTCGAGATCGCCGTCCAGAAACACGACCTCAAGGCGTTCCACCGCATTTACCAGAATGCCGACGTCTTGCTGCTCGACGACATCCAATTCTTCGGCGGCGAGGTCGACAAGCCCCGCTTCCGCAGCGAGATGGTCTACGTCCTCAGCACTTTGCAGGCGGCGCGCAAGCAGATCGTTCTCACATGCGATCGTCCTCCGCAGGAAATCCAGTACTTCGATCGACAGATTCTGCGCCATATCGAATCGGGCTTCGTCGCCGACCTGGGCGCACCAGACCACGAAACCCGCCTCGCCATTCTCCAGCGCAAAGCGATCGAGGGCGGCTGGAACATCACTCGCGACGTCCTCGAACTTCTTGCCGAGCAATTCACCGGCAATGTCCGCCAGCTCGAAGGCGCGCTTCTCAAGCTTTGCGCCTTCAGCGACATGTGTGGCGGTCGGGTCGATCGCTCCACGGCGGAGGCCGTCTTCCGGGATGTTCTGCGCAATCGCCAAAACCAGGCATCTCCAGGTGCGATCGCCCAGTCTGTCGCCGAATCTTTCGGCATCGATCTCGCGCTCATGCGCTCCCGCACCCGCAAACGCCCGGTCGCAATCGCTCGGCAGCTGGCCATGCTTCTGATCCACGAGCTCACCGACAACACGCTGCACTCCATCGGCGTCCATTTCGGTCGCGACTACAGCACCGTCACCCATTCGCTCGAGGCCGCACGCGCCCTGGTTTCTCGCGACACGGAAATCTCCGTCAAATACCAGACGGTTCTCACGCGTTTTCGCCCCTGACCTCTGGCATCGCGCCCTTCACGGCTCTTGTGTCATCATTCAGGAATCAAGGCTTGAAACATCGGACTCGGGAATGTCTCTTTACACCCCTTAACCACCGACCAATCCACCTTTAACCAGCAGGTTTTGAACATGCCCTGTGGAAAAAAGCGCAAGCGCAGGAAGATCGCGACGCACAAGCGCAAGAAGCGTCGTCGGCTGAACCGTCACAAGAAGAAGGTTCGCTGAATCGAGCCCCCGGTTCGCCGGGGACTCGATCTCGTCGCCAGAGTCCGGGTTCTTCGGGATCATCTCTGGTGTACGAATCATCTCGCTAGATCGAAACGGCTCGCCGGACATACGTCCGACGAGCCGTTTTCGCTATGGGTGCAATCGCGATACCGACGGTTGCGGCGCCAAGCATAGCGGCAGTATGCCCTAGTAGCGGTAGCCAGCCAGGATCAATCGCAGCTTTTCTCGCACATCGGGAGGGACTCGATCGTCCTTCGCAAGCTCGTGGAGCTCTTCATATCCCTCCCGCGTATGCTCGAGGGCGTTGTTGCAGCTGCGCGCCAATTCCTCGAGATGATCGCCCGGACGGAATGCGAGGTTCGCACGGAGGTTTCCTTCGGCGACTTGGCGCGTCCATTGGATCACTTTGTAGATCGGCAAAGCAATCCGCCTTGAAGCTGCCAATGCGAGCATCCAGCCGATCAGGACCGCCATCACAAGCGCCGCGAAAATGGCTGGCAAGACCAACGACAGAAGGCTTTGCTTCTCAAGCGGGAAGAAGGCGGAATTGCGATCCATCACATAGATGTTCGTCGAGCCATACTCCACACCGTAGAGGAGCATGATCATCAATCCGGCAAGAATCGACGTGACCGCCACCAGGAAGCAATTACGGATGATCTGGGGCCACTGGATCGCCGGGTAGAACACGAAGTTGCGCAAGGGCTTGCGCGCCAGCATTTGTCTGGTCTCTTCACCTATTTCCATGGATGCCTCCAAGCTCCATTGTAACCTCCCCAAAGAATGTTCGTCCATCCACAGTCGAGTTCGCGACAGTTTTCCTTCCAACCTATCCGCCGAGGAAAGCTTCTTTTCCCTTTCATGGATCAGTCGGCGCCACGTCTTGTCGTCTTGGGGGGGGGGCGTATGGGGTGCCACCACCTCGATGCAGCCATGCGTTGCACGCATCTTCTTCCCGTGGGGATCGTGGAGCGCGACACGTCTTTGCACGAACGGCTCAGGATGCGGTACGGCATTCCCGTCTCCGGCAGACTTCCAGATCTATTCAAGGAATGCGACCCCGCCTGCGCCATCGTCGCCACCCCCGATTCAACCCATTGCGAGCTTGCCGATGCATGTCGCGAATTCGGCATCCATGCTCTAGTCGAAAAGCCCCTCTGCACGGACCCTCTTGCCGCCGATAAGTTGCTCGAAAGCTTCACCAAATCAGGTCTTGTGCTTGCTTTGGGTCTCGTCGAACGATTCAATCCCGCCTGGACGGCCCTGGAGGGGCTTCGCGCACGTCTTGGCAATCTCCGAAGCATTCACATCACCCGCTCCGGAGCCCCTCCCCGCGACCCGCACAGCGGCCCCCTCTTCGATCTGGCCATTCACGATCTCGACCTGTTGATGCGCTGGGACGAAACCCGATCCCTCGTTTTCCAAGAGTGCGAGCATGAGGATCGCTCCGTCCACCTCCGGCTTTCCCAGGGAACGGTCCCCATCGATCTCGTCGCATCCTGGAACGCTCCTTCACCGACCCGAACCTGGATCATCCGGGGAGAGCATGGCGAGGCACGAGCCGATCTTCGAAACCGCACCTTGCATTGGCAGGAACGAGGCGGGCTCGTCATGCGGTTGGATACGCCCGAGGACGATTCCCTGGAGCTCGAGCATGCGGCGTTCGCCGCCGCCGTGCAGGGCATCTCCATCCCTCGCTTTCCAGATCTCGAGCCTCATCTGCGCGCGATCGAGATCTGTCAGATTCTGTCGTCACCCTTGTGCGGAGCGCACATCTAGATTCCCGCGAGAAGCCCCAGCGCATCCTCCACCAGACGCATACGCACAGGGCCCAGGCCGTCCAGGCCACGCTCGCCTTCCGCCCAATTGATCGCAACGGTGCCGTCCGGATCGAGTCGGCAATCCTCCGCGGCGGCAAGGGATCGCAACGCGTCGACCGCATCGGAAGGATGCCCTTCCAATACCCCCAGGAAGCGGTCCCATGCCTCCAGGAGGACTACAGGTAGCTCGCCGGGAGCGGCTTCCACGATCACGCGAGAGTTGCCGACAAGAATCTCGTCGGACTCGATCACGCGCTTGCGCACCACCACTTCGCCATTCACGAGCGTTCCGTTCGTCGATCCTTCGTCAATGACCCAAAGGCCTCCCCCGAGTACCCGAAGGAGAGTGTGGCGACGCGACGCATCCTCGTCGGCAAGGACGACATCGCAACAACGCGACCGTCCGAGCAAAAGTCCGCACTCGGGAATCCCGACCAGCATTCCATCGGCAAAACGAATCGAGAATGCCGTGGATGAGCAACCACGCGGCAGACCTTCGTGCATCAGGGACTCGGAGCTACTTTTGTCCTTTCCTCTCAACTGTGGAGCCTCCCATGATTCGCTACGAGCACAAGAATCTCAAGCCCTGGATCTCCGACGAGGTGCTGAATCTTCTTCAGCCCCAGGTTTCCTCGGCCGCAGACCTTCTCGCCAGCCGCAAGGGCCCCGGGGGCGACTTCCTCGGCTGGTACGATCCATCCAAGGCCGTCTCGTCCGACGAGATCAAGGCCATCAAAGAAGCATCAAAGCGCATCCAGGACCAGTCCGAACTTCTCGTCACGGTGGGAATCGGCGGATCCTATCTCGGCGCACGCGCGGCCCTCGAGGCGCTTCCCTGGGATGAAGCATCCGAAAATGGCGTAGACATCGACTTCGCCGGCCATCACATGTCCAGCCGCGACATGGAGATGCTCCTCGACAATCTCGACGACTACGAAGTCTCGATCAACATCATTTCGAAGTCGGGCACGACCACCGAGCCAGCCATCGCCTTCCGCCTACTGAAGGCCTACATGGAAGAGCGCTATGGGAAGGAAGAGGCGAAGTCGCGCATCTACGCGACCACCGACGCGAAGAAGGGCGCTCTGCGCAAGCTCGCGACAGAAGAAGGCTACACGACATTCGTGATCCCCGACGACATCGGCGGCCGTTTCAGCGTTCTTTCTCCCGTCGGCCTCCTGCCCATCGCTGCTGCCGGCTACGACATCGACGCACTGCTCGCGGGTGCCCAGGATGGATTCCTCCGCTATGGTGCATCCACCGATGTCCTCCAAAACGACTGCCTGCGCTATGCGGCATCTCGCGTCGCTCTCTACCGCCAAGGCAAGGCCATCGAGATCCTTTCCACCTTCGAACCCGCATTCCATTATTTCGTCGAGTGGTGGAAGCAGCTCAACGGCGAGTCGGAAGGCAAGAACGGCACAGGCCTCTTCCCCGCCGGCTGCGAGTTTTCGACCGACCTGCACTCCATGGGCCAATGGATCCAGGAAGGCCAGCGCAACGCCTTCGAGACCTTCCTGATCGAAGAGAAGCCCAGTGCTTCCGTCGTCGTCCCCGATACCGGCGACGACCTCGACGGCCTCAAGTACTTGGCAGGCCGCGAACTCTCCGAAATCAACCTCGAAGCGTGGAAGGGCGTAAGCCTCGCCCACTATGACGGTGCGGTCCCCAACAGCTCTCTCATCGTCGACACGATGAATACCCGCACCCTTGGAGAACTCATCCACTTCTTCGAGCGCGCCACGGGCATTTCCTGCTACATGCAGGGCGTGAACCCCTTCAATCAGCCCGGCGTCGAGGCCTACAAGGCGAACATGTTCGCTCTGCTCGGCAAGCCAGGCTTCGAAGCCCAGGCCAAGATTCTGCGCGAGCGCCTCTAAGAATCGGGATCCAGTCCCCCATCGAGAGCCCTGCCCGCGAACAACGGGTGGGGCTCTTCTGTTTCCACGTATTCCAAACCCGCATTCCTTCGCATCGATTCTTTTACCTTTGCCCCTCTCATGAACCCTCTGATCATCGCTCCATCCATCCTGTCCGCCGATTTCTCCCGCTTGGCCGAAGACTGCCGCTCTGTCGAGGAAGCGGGGGCAGACTGGCTGCATGTGGATGTGATGGACGGGCACTTCGTTCCGAATCTCACAATCGGCCCGGTCGTGATTCAGTCTCTTCGCAAGGCCACTGCGGGATTCCTTGATTGCCATCTCATGGTCTCCGATCCTCTCGAATACGGCCAGCGCTTCGCTCGCGCTGGCGCCGATCTCGTGAGCTTCCATCTCGAAGCCGCGATGGATCCAGGCGCCGTGATCGATGCATTGCGTACGGAGAACGTCCAAGTAGGACTTGTCATCAATCCTGGCCGTTCCCCCGAAGAGCTCTTTCCCTACCTCGACCGAATCGACCTAGTCCTTGTCATGAGCGTCTGGGCAGGTTTCGGTGGACAATCCTTCCTGACTCACTCTCCCGCCCGTGTCGAAATACTTGCCCAGGAAATCGCACGACGCGGCCTCTCTACGCGGCTGGAAGTCGATGGTGGCATCACCGCAACGACTGCCCGCCAAGTTCGCGATGCGGGAGCCGACACGCTTGTCGCGGGCACGTCCGTCTTCGGGGCGCCCGATCGAGCACGCGCGATCGCCGACCTGCGCGCGTGAACATTCCCAGCTGGGCGAGTTCCGCCCCGGACAACCGATGGATTGTCCGGGTGAAGGCTGTTCCAGGAGCATCCCGCACCCGGATCGTCGGGCCTCTGGGCGACAGTCTCAAGATCCAGGTCGCAGCGCCACCGGAAGCTGGAGCGGCCAACCGTTCCCTTGCCGAAATCCTCGCCGACGCATTTGGAGTCAGCCATCGCGACGTCGAGCTTGTTTCAGGACCGACAAGCCCCCGGAAGACATTCCATGTCCATGGCGGTCAAATTCCGTCCTTCTGAACCAAGGATCCAAGGCGCGGAGAAAAACGCCAAACAGCGATCAACGCCCTTCGGCCAAGCGCGCCACAAGAAAATCGGCGAACTCGAGCGTCTTCATCTTGGCTTGCGTTTTGGCGACGTCGTACCCGACGCGATAGATGTCCACCGCACCCGTCTCGGAATCGCAGATCGTGAAGGCCGCCATGGGATTGCGATCCCGAGGCTGCCCCACCGATCCATCGTTCACCAGCATCCGTTCACCCGGACGAGGCGCATAGCTGTAGGAGTCGCAGATACGGAACGCCTGTTCACCCTCGCGCACCACGATCACGGGAAAGTGCGTGTGTCCGATAAAGCATATGCGCTCCTTGAAGAAGGAGAATGAGTCGGCCGCATCTTCCAGATCGGTGATGTAATACCAATCCGCAGGGCTGTGCGGCGAAGCATGGACGAAGCAAAGATCACTTTCACATTCCATGTAGCGCAGACTCTTGAGGTATTCCTTGCTGGATTCAGTCAGATTGTCGCGCGTCCATTCGATGGCGCGACGCGCGTAGAAATTGAAGTTCTCGGACGCTTCCCAGCCCAGCGCGACGCTGTCATGATTTCCCAAGATGGCGATGTCGGCGCGAGCGCGAACAAGTTCGACGCACTCGTTGGGATTGGGGCCATAGCCGACCACATCACCCAAGCACACCCGCCGATCGACACCAATTTCGTCCAAGCGCGCAAGGACGGCCTGAAGGGCCTCGAGGTTGCCGTGGATATCCGAAAAGATGCCGTACTTCACGACTTCTAAGGTACGAAACGTTCTGCGGAAGGCAACGCGCTTGCTACGGAAGATGCCCCAATTTGCATAGAGCCCCCCAAGCTTAATAACGCATGCAGACCTCAGCACGCAGCGATTGCATCCACATCGTATCACAACTTTTCCGGCAAGAAACATGAAACCCCGCCGGAATTGATCCGGCGGGGTTTCGAAGGGGATTGTGGCAGCGACCTACTCTTCCAGGAGTCTTATAGTCCTAGTACCATTGGCGCTGAGAAGCTTAACTGCTGTGTTCGGGATGGGAACAGGTGTGACCTTC
>Ga0209373_10000688_pt1 | contig 49095 bp, 39 predicted proteins | sample Higcelweek5metaG_FD_187173 | JGI IMG/M metagenome (GOLD analysis project Ga0209373, IMG submission 187173) | Freshwater pond sediment microbial communities from the University of Edinburgh, under environmental carbon perturbations - High... | ecosystem: Environmental > Aquatic > Freshwater >... | reverse complement strand
AAGGTTCCATTAGTGGAGTAGATGTGCAAAAGTTCAATCCTTCTTCAGAAATTAGAAATTTGTATCGCACTCAACTGAACTTCCAAAATAATGATATCGTATTTGCTTTTCTTGGTAGAATGAATACGGATAAAGGAGTTTTAGATTTAGCAAAAGCATTTCAAAAGTTACATGCAGATTTTCCGAATGTGAAATTGCTTTTAATTGGATTTGATGAAGAAAATATGCAAGAGAAAATTCGTGAAATGCATACCGAAAACATCATTTATTTTGGTCCCACTCCAAAGCCACAAGAAGTTTTACAAGCAGCAGACGTGTTCTGTTTACCAAGTTATAGAGAAGGTTTTGGAACAAGTGTTATAGAAGCTTCGTTATTAGAATTACCAATAATTTGTAGCGATACCTATGGTTTAGCTGAAACTATTATCGAAAATAAAACAGGATTACGTCATGAAGTTAAAAATGTATCCGAACTTTATAATCAAATGAAATTGTTGGTTCAAAACGAAGAGACAAGAACAGTTTTAGGTAAAAACGGAAGGAAATATGTATTAGAACATTTTTCAGCAGATGAAATTTCGTTACAATGGCTTACCTTTTATAAAGATATTTTAAAATAATGTATAAAAACATAGTAAAGCCCATATTAGATTTTATTTTGGCATTGGTTGGATTTATCCTGCTTCTGCCCGTGTTTTTATGCATTACCATTTTGTTGTTTTTTGCTAATCAAGGGAAGCCTTTTTTTATTCAAAGGAGACCAGGATTTAATGGTGTTATTTTTAGTATCATTAAGTTTAAAACCATGAATGATAGGAAAGATAAAAAAGGGAATTTGTTATCCGATGCAGAACGATTAACTGCCATTGGACGTTTTGTTAGAAAAACATCATTGGACGAAATTCCGCAGTTGCTCAATGTTCTAAAAGGCGATATGAGTTTGGTGGGTCCAAGACCATTATTAACACAATACATGCATTTGTATTCGCCTTATCAAAATCGCCGTCACGAAGTAAAACCCGGGATTACGGGTTGGGCACAAATCAATGGGCGCAATGCAATTGATTGGGAAACCAAATTTGAATTGGATGTGTTTTATGTGGAACATATTTCTTTTGGTTTGGATTTAAAAATTCTTTTGAAAACAGTAAAAAAAATTCTTATCAAAGAAGGCATAAATGCTCAAAATTCGGCAACGATAGAACCTTTTAGTGGCACTACTTCGGTTTATGTTTTTGGAGCTGGAGGTCACGGAAAAGTGGTTTTAGACGTACTTTTGTCGGAAAATAAATATGTTATCAAAGGAATTTTAGATGATGCACCCCAATCGGATTCGTTGTTTGAAATTCCTATCAAGAAAAATTTTAATAGAAAAAAATTACAAGCTCGAAATTGTATTGTTGCTATTGGCGATAATGCCATTCGAAAAAGAATAGTTACCACATTAGATACCAATTTTATTATGACCATTCATCCCAATGCTATTGTGTCCAAATTTGCCAAGATTGGACCTGGAACTCAAATTATGGCAGCTGCAGTTGTAAATCCAGCTGCTGTAATTGGAAATCATTGTATCATCAATACAGGAGCAATTGTAGAGCATGATTGTAAATTAGAAGATTATGTTCATGTAGCGCCAAATGCTTGTTTGGGTGGAAATGTTACAGTGGGAGAAAAAACATTAGTAGGTATTGGAGCCACTATTATACCCAATGTTAAAATTGGAAAAAATGTAAGTATTGGAGCAGGAACAGTAGTTTTGCAAGATGTACCAGACAATGCTGTTGTAGTTGGTGTACCAGCACGAATTATTAAATATCAAGAGAATTAAAATGGAAGAGAAAATTTGGCTTTCCTCTCCACACATGGGAGGAACGGAACAAAAATATGTGCAAGAGGCTTTTGATAGCAACTGGGTAGCGCCTTTAGGACCCAATGTAACTGGTTTTGAAAATGATTTGGTTCATTTCTTGGGCAACAATGTTCAAGTTGCTGCTTTGAGCTCTGGAACTGCTGCTTTGCATTTAGGTCTTATTTTGTTAGGAGTACAAGCAGGTGATGAGGTGATTTGTCAATCGATGACTTTTTCTGCTTCTGCCAATCCAATCGTTTATTTGGGTGCTACTCCTGTTTTTGTAGATAGCGAATTGGATACTTGGAATATGTGCCCAGATGCATTAGAAGAAGCTATTCAAGATAGAATCGCAAAAGGGAAGAAGCCAAAAGCAATTATTCCTGTTCATTTGTATGGAATGCCAGCCAAAATGGATGAAATACTAGCCATTGCGAATCGCTATGAAATTCCTATTTTAGAAGATAGTGCCGAAGCTTTAGGTAGTTCATACAAAGGACAAAAGTGTGGCACGTTTGGAACTATGGCTGCCTTATCGTTTAATGGAAATAAAATTATAACTACTTCTGGTGGTGGTGCTTTGGTAACAAAATCAGATGTTTTAAAAGAGAAAGCCATATTTTTAGCCACTCAAGCAAGAGATGCCGCTCCACATTATCAACATAGTGAAATTGGTTATAACTATCGATTAAGTAATATTGCTGCCGGAATTGGTCGTGGTCAAATGGAAGTTCTGGAACATCATGTGGCTTTGAGAAGAAAATGGAATCAACGTTATCAAGATTTTTTTAAAGCAATTCCAAGTGTAACTGTTTTTAAAGAGCCATCGGCTGATTTTATTTCTAATCATTGGTTAACGGCTATTCTGTTAGATTCTTTTGAAGAAAGAGAAGCCTTACGATTAAAGTTTGAATCTCAAAATATAGAAACACGCCCTTTATGGAAGCCTATGCATTTACAACCTGTTTTCGCATCTTATCCATATTATGGTCGTTCGGTTGCAGCCGATTTATTTGAGAAAGGATTGTGCTTGCCTTCAGGGTCTAACTTGTCTGATAATCAATGGGAAAGAATAATTTTGGTTCTTGAAGATTTTTTTGAATAACAAAAAGAAAATGCATAAACGATTCTAACTTTAATAAGTTGTTGTATTTTTGTAGCCCCCAATCTGTTAAACAATTTTTAAGTGTCAAATAATCAGAATAATTCTTCAAAAAAATCGGTTATTCAAAACATAGCCAAAGATTTTTTTGAAAATCGATTTAGTAATTTAGCCTATTTACCAAGATGGGTTATCTTTTGTATTGATATTATTATTGTTTTATTTGCTAGCTTGGTTACCTATTTTATTGTAACTAATTTAACATATAAGTACTTTGATACTTATTCGGTTTCTATTCGTTATGTAATTACCATTTTTACTTACGCCTTTTTTTTCTTCGCTTTTAGAACTTATGCTGGAATTATAAGACATTCTAGTTTTATTGATGGTATGCGATTATTATTGGCTACTTCATTTGCTTTTTTCTCATTAGTAGTTTTAAATTATACCCATTATTTTATTCATGGTACTAAGATTTTCTTGCTGCCCGAATTATTTATTCACAGTGTAATTTCGTTTGTACTTTTATTTCTTTTCCGAATCGTTGTTAAGTTTTTATTTGAAACGTATATCGAATTAGAAAATATAGATAAAATTAAAAAAATTGTAGTTTTTGGAGTAGATGCCAATGCCTTTGCTTTAGCTAAAGCTTTAAATTCTGAACAACCAAAGCGATTCAAAGTAGTTGCTTTTATCGAAAAAACATCGGCAAATAAGACCAAACAAGTTTTAGGTTTGCCAATTGTAGGCTTTAAAGGAAGTGCGGCTGTTATCATTAGAAAGTTTAATGCTTCTGGAATTATTTTAAGTGATTCTTCTTTAACTAAAAGTGAGCAATTGAAAATTGTTGATGATTGTTTAGAACACCAATATCAAGTACTATCAACTCAAACGGTAAAAAATTGGGAAGATCAAAAAAACATCACTAAAAGCATTAAGCAATTTGATATTAAAGATTTGTTAGAGCGTCAACCTATTGAGCTTCACAATCAAATTATTTCGGGTCAAATTAGCGGAAAAACCATTATGGTAACTGGTGCAGCAGGTTCTATTGGAAGTGAAATTGTACAACAAGTTTTAGATTTTAAACCATCAAAATTAATAGTTGTTGATCAAGCAGAAACGCCTTTGCATCAATTAGGATTGTTGATTGAGCCTATAATAAAAAATATTCCCTATTTGTCTTTTGTTGCTGATATAAAAGACGCTTTTATGATGGAGCAAATCATAGGAACACATCAACCTGATGTTATTTATCATGCAGCTGCTTATAAACATGTGCCGTTGATGGAATTAAATCCATATCAAGCGGTTTTAACTAACGTTTATGGAACAAAAATCATTGCCGATTTAGCTCAAAAATACAAAGTCTCTTCTTTTGTGATGGTTTCCACCGATAAAGCCGTGAACCCAAGTAATGTAATGGGAGCTAGTAAGCGAATTGCTGAAATGTACGTACAATCGTTGTCGATGAATGCACAAGCAAAGCAGTTAGAATCAACAAAGTTTATTACTACTCGTTTTGGAAATGTACTAGGTTCTAATGGTTCTGTGGTTCCGTTGTTTACTAAGCAAATTCAAGAAGGAGGTCCAATAACCATAACGCATCCGGATATTATTAGATATTTTATGACCATTCCTGAAGCTTGTCAATTAGTATTAGAAGCAGGTTCTATGGGTAACGGAGGTGAAATTTATATTTTTGATATGGGTGAACCTGTTCGTATAATTGATTTGGCTTATAAAATGATTCGTTTAGCCGGATTTACCCCAGAAGAAGATATTAAAATTGAAGTAGTAGGCTTACGACCTGGTGAAAAATTATATGAAGAATTGTTGAATGATGTAGCTAAAACACTACCAACACATCACGAAAAAATTATGATAGCACAAGAAGTAAGTGTTGCCAATTTTGATGATTTTCTTAGTCAATTGCAACGATTAGTTCAAAGTGCTAAAGAAATGAAATCTGAGGAAACCGTTGTGCTAATGAAGAAAATTGTGCCTGAATTTAAGAGTAAAAATTCTGAATTTGAGCGTCTTGACCACTAATTTCTTTGCGTATTAGTAAAGTCCCTTATATTTGCATAAAATTTAGATTATGAAATTTGTAAAAATCACTCTTTTATCGCTGTTATTCGTTTTGTTTTTAACCACTTCTTGTGCTTCAAGAAAAGAATTGGTTTATTTACAAGGCGCTTCTAATGCAAAAGAGTTGGTTTCTTATGAGCCTGTTTTGCAACCCGATGATGTAGTAATGATTGTAATTTCATCTGAGAATCCAGAAGTTGCAGCGCCTTATAATTTGAAAGCTATAACGGTTCAAGGTGATTCAGAGAATACAATTGGAACACAAAGAATGCAAACCTATATTTTGGATAAGGAAGGAAAAATTGAATTTCCATTACTAGGTTCTATTGCTCTTGGCGGATTAACAAAAACACAAGCAGTAGCTAAATTAAAAGAGCTATTAAAAGATCATGTTAGTGATGCGGTAATCAATTTCAGAATTTTAAATTTTAAAGTTACGATTTTGGGAGAAGTTCAAAAACCTGGAACTTATTCAGTTGCGAGTGAAAGAATTACATTGCTCGAAGCTATTGGAATGTCGGGAGATTTAACCATTTACGGAAATAGAACCAATGTTTTATTAATTCGTGAAAAGAATGGAACCAAAACCATGGAACGAATCGATTTAACAAAATCCGATTTTTTGAATTCTTCTGCTTATTATTTGTCTCAAAACGATGTGGTTTATGTTGAACCAAATAAAACCAGAATCAATTCTTCAGCAATTGGACCTAATTTAACCGTAGGAATTTCAGCCCTTTCTTTGATTGTTACTATTATAGCTTTAACTGTAAAATAAGATGCAAAAACGCGAATTACATACTCCAACTTTATCTAGCAATTTTAACTTAAAAGAAGAAATTGAAAACTACATTTCGCATTGGAAATGGTTTGTTGTAGGTGTATTTGTTTGCTTTACTGTTGCTTATTTGTATTTGCGCTATACAATTCCACAATACAAAGCTACCTCTACTATTTTAGTGAAAGATGATCGAAAAGGAAGTATGGCTTCTGAATTGTCTGCTTTTTCCGATTTGGGATTGCTATCGGGTGTAAAAAGTAATGTTGATAATGAAATTGAAGTAATCAAATCGAGAACTTTAATTGCATCAACTATTAAAGATTTAGAACTTACTACTGCTTATTTGAATTTGGGAAGAGTAAAATCGGAAGAATTATATAAAGGAAGTCCCATTCAAATTTTCTTTTCTAAAACAAATGAAACTTTTTTAAATTCATTTCATAATTTCCGAATTTCTTCTGTAGATGCTAACCGATTTGATTTTTATGATGCTTCTGGGGTTAAAATAGGAACCTTTTCGTATGGAACCAAGTTTAAAGTTGATGCAGTTGAAGCTATCGTAATGAAATCTGGTGCTGATTTATGGAAAGAGGAGTTTAATATTGCTATTCAAGTTTATCCAATAAAATCGTTAGTTGAAAGTTTTAAATCGAGATTAACAGTGAGTTCGTTTGGAAAAAACACCAGTGTTATCGAATTAACCCTTGTTGATCCTGTACGTCCTAAAGCCGAAGATTTTTTAAATACTTTGGTAAAAAACTATAACCAAGATGCTATTTCTGACAAAAAATATATTGCTGAAAATACCTCAAAATTTATAGAACAAAGACTAAGTATCATCAGTGATGAATTAAAAGGCGTTGAAGCTGATGTAGAGTCGTTTAAAAAAGAAAATAAAGTAACAGATATTGTTTCAGAAGCTGGATTATTTTTAGAAAATGCTACCGAGTTTGAAAAGAAAGAAATTGAAACCGAAACGCAATTAAAAGTTGTAAGTAGTATTTTAGATTACTTAAATTCGAATACTTCTTCAGAATTGATTCCTGCTAATGTTTTACCTGCCGAGGAAGGTGCAAGTGCTTCCATAGCGCAATACAATCAATTGGTTTTAGAGCGCAATAAATTGTTGAAAACAGCTGGACCAAAAAACAGTTTGATTTTAAATTTAGAAGCAAAAATCAACACGTTAAAAAGTAGTGTTGCTTCTAGTTTGCTTCAGTTGCAAAGCAATTTAAAAATTAAGAAGAAAGATATTGCACGTCAAAATGCAATTTTGGGTGGAAAAATAGCTCAAATCCCAACTCAAGAAAAGATTTTTAGAGATATCGATAGAAAGCAAAATATCAAAGAAGCTTTGTATTTATACTTGCTGCAAAAAAGAGAAGAAACTCAAATTTCTCTTGCTGTAACAGCACCCAATGCTAAAGTAATTGATGCAGCAATTGCTTCAAAAAATCCGGTTTCACCTAATCGCCAAGTTATTTATTTTGGAAGTTTGTTTTTGGGATTGTTAATTCCTTTTGCAATTCTTTACATCAGAAGATTATTAGATACAAAAGTTAAATCGCGATTGGATATTGAGCAAGCTACCACGATGCCATTTATTGGAGATGTTCCAAAATCGGTTTCAAATGAAGCTATCATTTCAAGCAGCAGCAGAACAAGTACGGCAGAAGCGCTTCGAATTGTACGAACAAATTTAGAGTTTTTACTTAATGAAGTTCCAGAAGGAGTTGCTAAGACTATTTTCTTAACATCAACTTTTCCAAAAGAAGGAAAAACCTTTATTTCGGTAAACTTGGCTTCCACTATTGCCTTGTCTGATAAGAAAGTTTTGTTATTAGGGTTGGATATCAGAAATCCTAAATTAGAAGAATATTTGGATGTTCCTAAAGTAGGTGTCACTAATTATTTAGCTTCTAAAGACCATAAAAATAGTGCTGATTTTTTAACAAAAGTGGAAGGTTTTTCTAATTTTTATGTTATGCCTGCTGGTGTGATTCCTCCAAATCCTGCCGAATTGCTTATGGGTAAAAAAGTAGGTGAATTGTTTGAAAAATTAAAGCAAGAGTTTGATTACATCATCGTAGATACTGCACCAGTAAGTTTAGTAACCGATACTTTATTGATATCAAAATATGCAGATGCTTTTGTATATGTTACCAGAGCAAATTACTTAGACAAACGAATGTTGACTTTGCCAGAAAAATTATATCAAGAAAAGAAATTACCTAATATGTCAATCTTAATTAACGATACCGATTCTACAAAAGGTTACGGATATGGCTACGGATATGGATATGGCTACGGAGTTGAGGTTGAAAAAAAATCTTTTTGGAAACGTTTTTTAAAATAGTTTCAGGTTTTAGGGCACTTTTTTGTCATTCCGCGAAAGTAGGAATCTCCTACAACGTAGGTCAACATTTGAACGAAGCGAAAATAATTACCTATTGTTCTTGAACTTACCTTATATGTTTATTTAAAAAACACATTTTTAGTCATGGTTTCCTCTAAGGTTTTGTGATTTTTAATAATCACCTTATTTTGAAAAGCCGCTACGTGATTTTTATGATGAATATCAGAACCCACAAAATCATACAAGTTTTCTTTTAAAAGATAATCGGCTGTTTCGGCAACATTTTTCCCATAATAACCTACAGTCGCTAACAAATTTAACTGAAATAAACACCCTGCTTTTTTTAGTTTTGCAAATTCTTTTTTGTTGGAATGAAAGTAATTGTAACGCTCTGGATGTGCTAAAACTAATTGGTAACCTTTAAGTTGCAACTCAAAAAGAAAATCATATAACTGAATGGGTGCATTCAAATACGACATTTCAATTAGAATAAAATTATCTTTTAGTGTTAGCAGTTTTTCTTGTTGGGCTAATTGCATTAAATTTTCATCTAAAAAATATTCCGAAGCAAAATTAAGAGCTACTTTTTTAGAAAGTTCAGGTAATTCATCTTGAACTAAATGATGTGCATTTTTTATAGTTTCAGTTGTATTATCCCATACGTTTTTCATGGTATGAGGCGTAGTAATCACTTTTGAAAAACCAAAATCAATCATCGATTCTAATAAAAATTCAGCATCTTTAATTTTTTGTGCGCCATCGTCTATTCCTGGTAAAACATGAGAATGAATATCTACATATCCTGAAGGAATTAATTCGGCTAATTTAGGCTTAGATTTGAAAAGCGATAACATGATTTGGAATTTGTTGCAAAGATAGTTTTTTTTGTGAATAGTATCTTTTGATATAGTTGTTCTGGTGTTTTTAGATGGCTTATAAAATGCATTTTTAGGTATTTATTATCTATGCACTATCTATACACTATCTATACACTATCTATGGAGTATCTTCCTAGTTACATAAGTATTATTTTCTTATATGTTATTTTGATAGAGGTAAAAGTCAGTATAAAATTACTTATGCTTACCTGAGAAGAATGATTTGTAAAATTTAAATTAGGGAATTGTTATTTTAGTTCAGTTTTTTTATTTTTTAGTAGTGATGGTGTCATATTTCTTGAATTAATTTGTCTGCTGTTTAAAATAGTGTATTTTTGATATGGTAAAAATGAAAGTCCCCCGTATACATGAATAAAACCGAATTTTCAGAAGAGGAAAGTAATTTAAGCAATAAGTTTTCTTCTACACAAGAAACAGAAAATACCGAGCAATGGGATGCGGTAATAGAATCAAGACACAGTCTTTTGGATCTTAATTTAAAAGAATTGTGGCACTATCGTGATTTGTTGGTTTTGTTTGTAAGAAGAGATTTTGTAACGGTATACAAACAGACCATTTTAGGACCACTTTGGTTTTTTATTCAACCGATTTTAACAACAATTACGTTTACCATTATTTTTGGGAATGTTGCCCAATTGTCCACAGATGGAGCTCCTAAGTTGGTTTTTTATATGGCGGGTATTACGCTTTGGAATTACTTTTCAACTTGTTTAACAAGTGTTTCTGGAGTATTTAATGTTAATGCATCTATTTTTGGGAAAGTATATTTTCCTCGTTTGATTATGCCGTTAACTATTGTAATTTCCAACTTAATGAAGTTTGGTGTTCAATTTTTATTATTTCTCTGTTTTGTGGGTTATTATTATTCTCAAAATGAAATTAGACCAAATACATGGATTGCAGCAACACCAATTGTAATTATTTTAATGGCGTTAATTTCTATGGGAATAGGATTAATTTTATCTTCCATGACTACAAAATATAAAGATTTAAATCAACTAATTACTTTTGGAGTGCAGTTGTTTATGTATGCCACACCGGTTATTTATCCTAGTTCATCTGTTCCTTCGGCTTATCAATGGGTGGTTGAATTAAACCCCTTAGTGGGTTTATTTGATTATATGCGATATGCCTATTTAGGTGTAGGTTCGTTTACTTTTTCTGATTTTAGATACCCTACTATTTTTGCTGTAGTAATTTTATTCATTGGAATTTTAGTGTTTAATAAAGTACAGAAAACGTTCATGGATACAGTATAGTTGTGAAAAAGCATGATGAAAAGATGAGGATTTAGAATGTAATTTAGGTCAAAACAAATGAGTAAAGTAGTAATAAAAGCAGAAAATATATCCAAACAATATCGTCTAGGACTTGTGGGAACGGGCACGGTTAAAGACGATATGAAGCGTTGGTGGCATAATTTACGAGGCAAAGAAGATCCTTTTTTAAAAATTGGAGAAGCTAATGATAGAAGCAGCAAAGGTGAAAGTGATTATGTTTGGAGTTTACGCGACATTAATTTCGAAATCAATCAAGGAGATTCTGTCGGAATTATTGGTCGTAATGGTGCTGGGAAGTCCACTTTGTTAAAAATATTAAGTCAAGTTACACAACCTACTACAGGTAAAATATACACAAAAGGTCGTATTGCCTCATTGTTGGAAGTTGGTACTGGTTTTCATCCTGAAATGACGGGCAGAGAGAATATTTATTTGAATGGTGCTATTTTAGGTATGCGCAAACATGAAATCAAGCGTAAGTTTGATGAAATCGTAGCCTTTTCTGGAGTTGAACGTTATATTGATACGCCAGTTAAGCGTTATTCTTCTGGAATGTATGTGCGTTTGGCATTTGCTGTTGCGGCACATTTAGAATCCGAAATTTTGATTGTAGATGAGGTGTTGGCTGTTGGCGATGCTGAGTTTCAAAAAAAGTGTTTAGGCAAAATGAACGAGGTGAGCAAAGGAGAGGGAAGAACTGTTTTGTTCGTGAGTCATTCTATGGCAAGTGTAAAAAAGCTTTGTAATAAAGGAATTGTTCTACATAATGGAAAAAATGTTTTCAATGGAAATATTGAAAGTGTTATTAATTATTATGAAAATAATTTGATTTCAAATGATAGAAATTTATCCATTAAATATTCTGATTCGCCAAATTTACCAATGCAAATTAAAAGTGTAAATTTGTTAAATAATAGAGCAAATAAAATCTTTACAACTGATGATGAATTAATTTTTGAGTTTGAAGTTATAACACGTCAAATAGTAGAAGGAGCATATGTCACAGTTGATTTAAAAGACATCAACGACGAATTAATTTATTGGTCTGGTGATTATTCTAGTAAGCGGTTCAAAAGTAATATAATTGGGGATTCTAAGTTACTATGTAAACTTCCTAGAAACATTCTTACCTCTGGTGCCTATAATGTTACATTTGCAATTTATTCCCCTGTTAAAGGAGTAGTGCAAAATGAAATTTCAAATGTAATTACATTTGAAATAGAAGAAAGTCAACATTCTTATTTAAGTCAATATAATATTAATTACCCAGGTAAAATCGGGGTTCCTAGTCAGTGGGAATATATAGAGTAAACTATGAATAACCAAATAAAAAATAAAGTACTATTAATAACTGGTGGAACAGGTTCTTTTGGAACCGCAGTCCTAAACCGGTTTTTAAATACAGATCATTTTAAAGAGATTCGCATTTTTTCTAGAGATGAAAAGAAGCAAGATGACATGCGTAATCACTATAAAAATGAAAAAATTAAATTTTATATTGGAGATGTAAGGGATTTTACTTCCATTGAGTCAGCTATGTTAGGAGTCGACTATGTGTTTCATGCAGCGGCTCTAAAACAAGTGCCGTCTTGTGAGTTTTTCCCAATGCAAGCTGTAAAAACTAATGTTGAGGGAACTCACAATGTATTGCGAGCTGCCATTCAAAATAAGGTGGAAAAAGTAATTTGTTTGTCTACAGATAAAGCAGCTTATCCAATTAATGCCATGGGAATGTCAAAAGCTATGATGGAAAAAGTAGCTATTGCAGAATCGAGAAATACCACAAAAACAACAATATGTTTGACCCGTTACGGCAATGTAATGGCTTCAAGAGGTTCTGTTATTCCTCTCTTTTTAAGTCAAATTGAAAAAGGTGAAGATTTAACGGTAACCGACCCAAATATGACGCGATTCTTAATGTCGCTTGATGATGCTGTTGAGTTGGTTTTGTTTGCTTTTGAGAACGCTAATCCAGGAGATATTTTTATAAATAAAGCGCCAGCTTCCACTATTAACGATTTGGCAAAAGCAATTTTAGAAATTAAAAACGCTTCAAATCCAATTAAAGTTATTGGAACTAGACACGGAGAAAAATTATATGAGACCTTGTGTACCCGTGAAGAAATGGCGAAAGCTGAAGATATGGGCGGATTTTTCCGTATTCCAGCCGATAATAGAAATTTAAATTACAGTCAATATTTCTCTGAAGGAAAAGATATTTTACCTGAAATTCAGGATTATAATTCACATAATACTACCCAATTAGATGTTGAAGGTGTGAAAAATTTGTTGCTTACCTTAGAAGAATTTAAATGATTGACTGCAAATGAAAAAGTTAAAACTAGCAACAATATTAGGAACAAGACCTGAGATTATTCGATTAGCCGAATGTATCAAAAAAAGTGATACCTATTTCAATCATATTTTAATTCACACTGGACAAAATTATGATTATGAATTAAACGAAATCTTTTTTGAAGATTTAGGACTAAGAAAACCGGATTATTTTTTAAATGTAGCCGGAAGTCATCTTGGGGAAACTATTGGTAATGTTATCGCAAAATCCTACGAAGTATTATCAAAAGAAAAACCTGATGCGCTTTTGGTTTTAGGAGATACGAATAGCGTATTGAGTACGATTGCCGCTAAACGATTAAAAATTCCAATTTTTCATATGGAAGCAGGAAATCGTTGTTTTGACCAAAATGTGCCTGAAGAAATCAATAGAAAAATATCGGATCATATTAGCGATATCAACCTAACTTACACAGAGAATAGCAGACGTTATTTGTTAAGTGAGGGTTTTCGTAAAGACCATGTTTTTGTGATTGGTTCCCCATTGAAAGAGGTTTTACACGTTCATTCTAGTAAAATTAATTCAAGTAACGTTTTAGAACAATTACAACTTACCAGTAAAAAATATATTGTAGTTAGCGCACATAGAGAAGAAAATGTGGATATTGATGCTAATTTTAAAGCCTTAACGAATGCCTTAAATAAAGTAGCTGAGAAATATCAATTACCCGTTATTTTTTCAACACATCCAAGAACTAAAAAAAGAATTGATTCTCAAAAAATTACATTTCATCCATTGATTCAAAATGTAGCGCCACTAGGATTCTTTGATTATGTACAGTTGCAACAAAATGCATTCATCGTGTTGTCTGATAGCGGTACTATTAGCGAAGAATCAGCGATGATGAAATTCCCAGCGGTAAGTATTCGTACTAGCACTGAGCGACCAGAAGCCGTTGATGCCGGAACCATCATTTTAGGAGGAATTAATGAAGACGAAATCATAAATTCAATTGAAATTTCAAAAGGATTATTCGATAGCGAAATCAAAATCCCATTAGAATATGAAGTTTTAAATAGCTCAGATAGGGTTATAAAAGCAATTATGAGTTACACTAAAATTGTAAATCAGGTAACTTGGAATAAATAATTTATGAAGAAAATTTTAATTATTGGTTCTAAAGGTATGGCAGGACATGTCATGCAACGTTATTTTACTGCAATCGATACTTTCGAGGTGTATGCTGTTGCCAGAAACATTTCGGAAAATGACACAAGTTTTAATATCGATGTAAGCGATACAGAACGACTTCAAACCCTAATTAAAATTCATGAATTTGATGTGGTGGTCAATTGTATTGGAATTTTAAACAAAGACGCCGAAGATCATCCGTCAAAGGCAGTTTGGTTCAATAGTTATTTTCCTCATTTTTTAGAGGAAATTACAAAGAATACCCAAACCAAAGTAATTCACATCAGTACTGATTGTGTGTTTTCAGGCAAAAAAGGAAATTACACGGAAGACGATGTGAAAGACGGCATCGGGTTTTATGCTCAATCAAAAGCATTGGGAGAAATTGATAATCCAAAAGATGTCACCATCAGAACCTCTATCATCGGACCTGAAATTAATCCAAACGGTATCGGATTGTTGCATTGGTTTTTGAGTCAACCTTTAGACGCTAAGTTGAATGGTTATTCTAATGCCTATTGGACAGGTTTGACAACACTTGAATTAGCAAAAGTGGTTCATGAAATAATCAACCAAAACATTTCGGGAATCATTCAAGTGGTACCAAACGAAAAGATAAATAAATACGAATTATTGCAATTGTTTAATTCCATATTTCGAAATAATCAATTAGAAATTGTGGATTATGATGCTTATAAAGTAGACAAGAGTTTACTCTTTACAAGAAAAGATTTTGATTACCACGTTCCCACTTACGAACAAATGTTAATAGATTTGAAAGCTTGGATTTTAGACCACAATACCCTATACAAACACTATTCATTATAATATGATATCTGTAGTTACTGCTTATTACAACCGAAAAAAGTTATTTACTCGTACTTTAAAAAGTATGTTGCCTTATTATGGTAAAATCAATTTTGAAGTTATTGTAGTAGATGATGGTAGTGATGAAGTAGAGCGATTAGAAGATTTACAAACCGATTTTCCTTTTCTAAATGTTATTCGTTTAGAAAAACAAAACAAATGGTATAAAAATCCTTGTATTCCTTTTAATATAGGCTTTGAAGCGGTTAAAGGTGATAAAGTTATTATTCAAAATCCAGAATGTTATCATTTTGGTGCCGTTTTAGAATATGTGGATGCTCATTTAAAAGAAAACGAATATTTGAGTTTTGGATGTTTTTCAATGGATAAATTGAATACTGACGATGATGCGCTTTTTTTTGATGAAAAGAACATTGTTAAACTTATCGAAAACAATAATAGATCATTCACTACTGATGGCGATTTAGGCTGGTACAATCACTCAAAATTTCGCCCAGAAGCCTTTCATTTTTGTGCAGCGCTAATGAGTACTGATTTATTTGATTTGGGAGGATTTGATGAGCGCTATGCAAAAGGAGTAGGATATGATGATGATGAATTAATTTGGCGTATCAAAAATAAAAATATGCAAATTAAATTCATTGATGATACCATTGTGTTACACCAAAACCATTACGTTGCGCCTAATGATTTAGTAGAAGCTAACAAGAGAAGATTTGAAAGCTATAAACGAAACAAATTCATCTTTGAACAAATTACAAAATGCAATTCGCATTGGAAGGTAAATTACATTGAAAATGTTCACTGTAAAGATTCAAAAGAAAATAAAACAGAAAGCAATTATTTTTTTGAATTTAATACCTTAACCAATGCCATTATCAAGAATAAACTTAAAAGAAAAATAGGTTTAAAGCTATTGAAAATATTGGCTAAAATTTAAAAATTGAATATCTCCGTCATCATACCCGTTTACAACGCCGCAGCTTATATTGAAAAAGCGGTGACCTCATCTTTGTTTCATAACGAAGTAAAAGAAGTGGTTTTAGTAAACGATGGAAGTACGGATGATTCTTTAGCTATTCTTCAGAAATTACAACAAGCCGATGATAGAATTAAAATCTACCATCATGAAAACAATAGCAATAAAGGACGTTCTGCCAGTCGAAATTTAGCACTACAAAAAACAACCCAACCTTTTATTGCCTTTTTAGATGCCGATGATTTTTATTTAGAAAATCGTTTTGAAACCGACCGCAAAATTTTTGGTAGCGATACTACAATTGACGGTGTTTACAATGCTATTGGAGTTCATTTTTATAGAGATTTTTCAGATGAAGAACACCAAGAATTATCTTTAACTGCCGTTACAGAGGCTATTCCGCCGCAAGAATTATTCGCCTATTTATTAAACGGAAAGAAAGGCTATTTTTCTATTGATGGTTTAACTATCAAAAAAGAAGTATTAACTAAAATCGGACTTTTTCAAGAGCATTTAGTTGTGGCGGAAGATACGGATTGGTTGCTTAAAATGGCACTAACCTCAAAATTAGTTGCTGGAAACATAAAAGAAGCCGTTGCTATGCGCGGGGTTCATGATACTAATATTTTCAATCAAACGGATCAATATAAAGTAAATCGTCAAAAAATGTATGAATCGGTTATTTATTGGGGTTTTCAAAATAACATCGAAAATGCTAAAATCGATTTACTATTGAATTGGCTATTTTATTACCGCTACAAAGAAAAGTATAGCTTATTAACAGAGTTCAAGTATTGGTTTTATTTACTAAAATCAAATCCGAAACTAATTGCCTCAACTTTAGCTATTAAATACTGCCCAATTATTAGGAAAAGAAAGCAACTTTTCCCAATTTTGTTCCGATAAACACAAACAATTTGCAACCACTGGTTTCCATAATTATTCCTACTTTTAACAGCAGTAAATATCTAAAAGCCACATTAGATAGCGTACTTTCGCAAACTTATGCGAATTGGGAATGTATTTTAGTAGATGATGGTTCTATAGATTTAACGGAAACTATTTCTGTGAATTATCAAGAAAAAGATAATCGTTTTCAATTGTATAAACGACCAGTAGATTTGCCCAAAGGACCTTCTTCTGCTAGAAATTATGGCGTCTCCAAAGCCAAAGGAGATTACTTGATTTTTTTAGATGCCGATGATTTATTGGCGACGACTTGTTTAGAAAATCGAGTAGCACAATTCCAACAAAATCCAGAATGTGATTTTTTAGTGTTCCAAATGGAGCGTTTCCTTGATGAACCCGATTTTTCTAAAAAAGAAATAGTAGTCGAACAAGATAAAAACCGCATTTTAGAATCTTTTATTCAATTGCACAGTCAGTGGCCCATTACGGCTCCAATTTATAAAACTGATTTTTTTAAAACCATCCATTTTAATCCTAGTTTGGTCGTTTTTGAAGACTTAGAAGTAGCTATAAAAGCAATTGTACAAGCAATCGATTTTCAGGTTTTCAACACTATTGATTGTTATTACAGAAACGATTCAAATTATCAAACCAAGTATAACTCTTTAGAGATTAAAACCAAAATGGTAAAATCTTTTCAAACACTATTATTAAGTGTTGTAGAGTTGGTGCGACAAAATCCTGAAAAAAAGTTTAAAAATCAAGATATAAAATCTTATTTTATAGAATCCTATAAAAAAATATTTCGTTTTCAGATTTTAGAAAATATAGAGGCGTTCAAAGAAGACAACAAGAAAATAGTACATTTGTTAGCAGCATATGGTTTCTTGGACAGTAAAACGGCTTTTAAATTCTTTTTGGTAGACCGTGTTTTATTGCCCTTTGCTTCCATTAAAGGAAGTGGCATTGCTCGATTAATAAAAAAAATATATAACTAACATGGCAGATTTTAGTTTTCAAAATAAAAATGTTGTTATTCTTATTAAAGATGCTATTTTAGGTGGGGCAGAACGTCAAGCTTTGGGATTTGCAAAATATGTAAAAGACCACTATAATTGTTCGGTTTCAATTGTTGTAACGTATTCTAATGACCAATCAGATGAGTTTAAAAGTTTTCTTAACGAGATTGGAATTGATAAAGTAAATTATTTTGGTGAACCTTCATTGTCTGTAAAAAATGAATTATCTGTAAAGAATTTAAAAAAAGGGATAAGAGCTCTTAGATATTTAATAAAAATAACTCTCGGAATTAGAAAGTTAAAACCAGATGTTTTAGTCCCATTTATGAATGGACCTTCTAAAATAGCCTCATTAATTTATAATTTCACAGGAGCAAAAACCACTTTTTGGCATCAATTAGGTTTAGAAGTTTGTTTTTATGATTGGTTAGAAAGAATTGCAGTTGAAAAATCACCAGCAATTATTGCAAATGCAGAAAATGGTTTGCAAGTATTTAAAGAGTATTATAAAGTTCCTCAAGAAAAATTAAAAATTTTACCGCAATTTTTAGCAATTGAAAAGCAAGATTTAGATAAAGAAAATTTAAAAGAGCACTTATCAATACCGAAAGATTCATTGATTATAGGTATGATAGCACATTATAGAGAAGAAAAATATCAAGAGTTATTAATTGAAGCATTTTCTCATATCGCTTTAAATACTAACATTCATTTAGTACTATTAGGAAATAAAGATAACAACGAGAATACACTAAAAAAGTATCACAAACTAATTGAATTAATCAAAAAACTAGATATTGAAGATAAGGTTTCTTTGCTTTCAGGGGTTAACGTACATGAGGTGTTAAATGTTTTGGATATAGGAGTTTTAGTCTCCGAAATAGAAGGTACGCCAAATGTAGTTATGGAGTATATGTTGTATGGATTGCCAGTTATTGCATCGAATCATAAAGGTTGTTGTGCTCTTTTAGGAGATTCTCCTTTTTTAATTCCGAATGATAAAAATATTTTGATTCAGAAAATGAAAGAATTAATAGCGAATGAAAATTTAAGAAAAAATGAAGGAGAAAAGAACGCTAAAATGATTAGCCAAAGCTCTGCTGAAAATTATTTTAAAGAATTACAAATAATATTGAACAATTAAAAATGAAAATCCTTTTACTATCAATGCATTCTATTCATGCTACTCGTTGGATTGAAAATCTGAAAGAATCGGGTCATGAATTGTATTGGTTTGATATTTCAGGAAAAGGAAAAATAAATACACTTGAGTCTATTATTCAATTTACTGGATGGAAAAAAAGGAAATTACCTTACATAAAAGGAGAGCATTGGTTTTCTAAAAAGTTTCCAAGCTTTTATCAATTAATTCGTCCGTTTTTAGAAGTAACAGAAAACGAAGCGTTAGAAAAAATAATCAAAAGCATTCAGCCTGATTTAGTTCAGAGTTTTGAAATGCAAAGTTGTTCTTATCCTATTGTAAAAACCATGTTGAAATATTCTAAAATCAAATGGTTATATAACTGTTGGGGTAATGATATTTTCTACTATCAAAACTTACCAAATCATAAATCCAAATTAAATCAAGTATTGTCGAGAGTAGACTATATGACTGCTGATTGTAACCGCGATGCTGTTTTAGCCAACCAAAATGGTTTTAAAGGGGAATTTCTCGGAGCAATTCCAACTGGTGGTGGTTATGATTTGTCTTTTTTTGAAAATTTTAAAAAACCGTTTATAGATAGAAAAATTATTATTGTTAAAGGATATCACCATCTTTTTGGAAGAGCCTTGAATGTTATCAAAGCATTAGAAAGTGTCAGAGAGCAATTAAATGATTATACAGTTGTTGTGTTTGGAGCTCATAAAATTGTTGAAGATTATGTTAATAATAAAAAACTACCTTTTCAAGTCTATGACAGGCATGGTTTAAAGCAAGAAGATGTTTTAAAATTAATGGGTCAGTCTGCTATTTATATAGGCAATAATATTTCAGATGGAATGCCTAACACAGTATTGGAGGCTATGATTATGGGGGCTTTTCCTATTCAGTCAAATCCTGGTGGTGCAACAGCTGAAATTATAGATGAAGGTAATAATGGGTTTTTAATTCAAGATCCTGAGGATATTGAAGAAATTAGAAATTTAATTTTAAAAGCTATTCAAAATCAAGAATGGATTGCCTCAGCTTCAATGAAAAATTATAAATTAGCTAAAGAATACGTTGATTTAAAAACAAACCAACAAAAAATAGTAGCTTTATACCAACAAATTGAAAACGATACATGCGAGTAGGTTTCAACCCTAATAAAGATAAAGTTCTTTCAAAATCTGATTACAACCATCAGGTAATTGTTCCTGTTTATATTCCGCATCAAAACGATTATTTTAAAGATAGTTTTCAAATTTTGCAGTTGTGTTTGGAATCACTTTTTAAAACATGCCATGACAAAACTTACATTACTATTGTAAACAATGGAAGTTGTATTGAAGTAGTAAACTATCTGAATCAGTTACAACAAGAAGCCAAATTACAAGAAGTTATTCATACTACTGCAATTGGAAAATTAAACGCAATTTTAAAAGGATTGTCTGGACATCAAATTCCTTTAATTACCATATCAGATGCAGATGTTTTGTTCTTAAATAATTGGCAAAAAGCTACTTATGAAGTGTTTGAGACTTTTCCTCGAGCAGGAGTTGTTTCGCCAGTACCAAATCCTAAAAATTTAAGATATTATACAGCAAATATAATTGGTGAAACTTTTTTTTCAAAAAGTACAGCTTTTTCACCTGTTGTTGCTAAGGCTGGGATGGAAGCTTTTGCAAAAAGTATTGGTAATGAATCCTTGTTTAAAGCTATACATTTAGAAAAACAATTAACTATAACAAGAGGAAGTACGACAGCTTTGATTGGTGCAGGACATTTTGTTGCCACATACAAAGGGGTTAGCTTTGATGTACTAAAACAACGTTTTTCAACTTATAGTTTAGGTGGAGATAGCGAAAAATTATTATTAGATAAACCCGCTACCGATTTGGGATTGTGGAGATTATCTACGCAAAATAACTACGCCTATCATTTAGGAAATGTGAAAGAAAATTGGATGCTGGATGAGTTTGACAATATAATTTCCGATTCCTCAACTTTTGAAAATAGTGTTGACAATAAAGTATATTCTGGAGTTTTGAATGATTTTTATATGAAATTTTTCTCGAGATTAATTTTTAGAAAACCTTTTTGGCAATTGTATTTGCGTTTCAAAGGTCTAACTTCAGAAGAAGCTAAACAGTATTAAAGATGAAAACAATAGCTATAATTCCTGCAAGAGGTGGTTCAAAACGCTTACCAGGAAAAAACATAAAACTTTTAGATAGTATTCCTTTGTTGGCGCACAGTATTTTGTATGCACAACAACACAAATTTATAGACGCAGTTTATGTTTCCACAGATGATGAAGCAATAAAAAAAGTAGCGTTACAATATGGCGCTTTAGTAATCGATAGACCTCAATCACTTTCAGGGGATTTTGAACCTACTGTTTCTGCTCTAAAACATGTTTTAGAATCAATTGATGAAGTAGTTGAAAATGTAATTCTTTTACAAGCTACTAATCCACTGCGTCCAGATAATTTATTACAAGACGCCTTTGTTCTTTTTCAAGAAAAACAAGTGAACAGTTTGTTTACCGTTTCACGAAGTCATCATAAATTAGGAAAAATTACAAACCATAAATTCATTCCTTACAATTATGAAGTAGGGCAACGCAGTCAAGATTTAGAACCTTTGTATTATGAAAATGGGTTACTTTACATTACAAAAGCATCTGTAATATTAAATAATGAAATCATTACAAAAGATGCTTTTCCGTTAGAAGTAAATCATCCTTTTGCTAATGTAGATATTGATACACAAGAAGATTTTGATTACGCAGAATTTCTTTTAAATAAAACTAAACACTAATTACTATTCACTAATCACTAAATAAATGAATCCCTATATAGAAATTTCAGGAAGAAAAATTGGTCAAGATTTTCCACCATTAGTCATTGCAGAAATCGGAATCAATCACGAAGGTTCTTTGCAAGTAGCTAAAGAAATGGTTGATGCAGCACATAGAGCTGGCGTTGAGGTAGTCAAACACCAAACACATATTGTTGCCGACGAAATGAGTGGCGCGGCTAAAAAAGTAATTCCAGGAAATGCAGATGTTTCCATTTATGAAATTATGGAGCGTTGCGCTTTAAATGAAGACGACGAATTAGAATTAAAAAATTATGTAGAAAGTAAAGGTATGATTTTTATATCTACTCCATTTTCTCGTGCTGCTGCCGAACGTTTAAAAAAGTTTGATATACCTGCTTATAAAATTGGTTCTGGAGAATGTAATAATTATCCTTTATTAGAACATATTGCCTCTTTTGGAAAACCAGTCATTTTAAGTACAGGTATGAATACAATTGAAAGTATTCAAAAAGCAGTAGCCATTTTTGATAAACATAATGTTCCTGTGGCTTTATTACATACTACTAATTTATATCCAACACCTATTCATTTAGTTCGATTTGGCGCCATGATGGAAATGCATCAAGCGTTTCCTGATAAGGTTTTTGGATTATCAGATCATACCTTAAATAATAATGCTTGTTTAGGTGCAGTTGCATTAGGTGCATCCATTTTAGAGCGACACTTTACAGATCACATGAACCGAACAGGTCCAGATATTGTATGTAGTATGGATGAACAAGCTACAAAAGAATTAATCATCAATAGTGCCGAAATGGCGCAAATGCGTGGAGGAACAAAAAAACCAGCGGACGAAGAACAAGTTACTATTGATTTCGCTTTTGCAACGGTTTGTTCCATTACCTCTATCCAAAAAGGAGAAATCTTAACCAAAGAGAATATTTGGGTAAAGCGACCTGGAACTGGTAAGATTCTAGCAGAACATTTTGATTCGTTATTAGGTAAAAAAGCGACAAGAGACATTGCAAATGATGAGCAATTGGATTTTGGTGATTTTGAGTAGATTTTTATAGTTCTTTTAAATTTGTATTCCCAACTTTGTCAAGCTGAGCCTGTCGAAGCCTAATGAAAATATATATTGCTACAAATGACTTCGACAAGCTCAGTCTGACATTGGAGTCAATTAGTTTCAGTTGAAAAGTAAGTTATTTAAATTTGTAATTTCACCTTTGTCAAGCTGAGCCTGTCGAAGCCTAATGAAAATATATATTGCTACAAATGACTTCGACAAGCTCAGTCTGACATCAGAGTCAATTAGTTTCAGTTGAAAAGTAAGTTATTTAATTTTGTAATTTCATCTTTGTCAAGCTGAGCTAGTTTATGCTGAGCTTTGACGAAGTGAAGCCTAATGAAAATATATATTGCTACAAATGACTTCGACAAGCTCAGTCTGACATTGGAGTCAATTAGTTTCAGTTGAAAAGTAAGTTATTTAAATTTGTAATTTCACCTTTGTCAAGCTGAGCCTGTCGAAGCCTAATGAAAACGGTTTTATATTACATCTTATGAAATTATTCTATGTTTATATTTTAAAATGTAAAGATGATTCCTTTTATACAGGAATCACTAATAGTATTGAAAGAAGATTATATGAACATAACGTAGGAGTTGATAAAGGCGCTTATACTTATTCAAGAAGACCAGTTGAATTAGTTTGGTTTGAAATGTTTACTGATCCTACTCAAGCAATTATGGTTGAAAAGAAAATTAAAGGATGGAGCCAGAAGAAAAAAACAAGCTTTAATTGAAGAAGATTGGGATAAACTAGTAAGATTTTCTAAGAATTACACTCAGTTTGGAAAAGAAGATTAGTGCTACTAAGGACTTCGACAAGCTCAGTCTGACATTGGAGTAAATATGTTTCAATTTAAAAGTAAGTTATTTAATTTTGGTAACTCCACTTTTGTTAAGCTGAGTTAGTTTATGCTGAGCTTTGACGAAGTGAAGCTTAATGGAGACGAATTGTGCTACTAAGAACTTCGACAAGCTCAGTCTGACATTCTAGTAAGTAAGATGAATTGAATTTCAGTTGTATTTAGATTAAAAAAGAATTAATCAAAAGCCATATATTTGCAAACCTATATCAATTAATAAAATGTCCAAAAAAATCCTCTTTCTTACGGGTACTCGTGCCGATTTTGGTAAAATAAAATCGTTGATTCAAATTTTGGAAGCACATCCCGAATTTGAGCCTTTTATTTTTGTTACGGGTATGCATTTGCAAAAGGAATACGGCTTTACTTTGTTAGAAGTGGAAAGATGTGGATTTTCGAATATTCACACGTTTGAAAATCACACCCATGAAACCACGATGGATTTAACTTTAGCCAAAACTATTGAAGGATTATCTGCTTATGTAAAACAGTGTGAACCCGATATGATTGTAATCCATGGTGATAGAGTAGAAGCATTAGCTGGTGCTATTGTTGGAAGTTTGAATAATATTTTAGTGTCACATATTGAAGGTGGTGAAGTTTCGGGAACTATTGATGAGTTGATACGTCACTCTACTAGTAAAATGAGTCACGTACATTTTGTTTCTAACAAGCAGGCAAAAAAACGTTTGATTCAAATGGGTGAATTAGAAAATGCCATTTTTACAATCGGTTCTCCTGATGTCGATATCATGTTTTCTACTACACTGCCTAATTTAGAAACAGCAAAACAGTATTATGAAATTGCATTTGATACCTATGCAGTTGCAATGTTCCATCCAGTGACTACAGAAGTCAAATTTATGCAGGAATATGCGGATAATTTTGTAGATGCTTTATTAGAAGATTATCATAATTATGTGGTAGTGTATCCTAATAACGATTTAGGAAGTCAAACCATTTTGAAAGCATATGAAAGATTAAAAGGAAATCCTCGTTTTCGAATTTTCCCATCTTTGCGATTTGAATATTTTTTAACCTTATTAAAAAAATCTCAGTTCATTATTGGAAACAGTAGTGCTGGAATTCGAGAAGCACCTTATTACGGTTTACCGATTATCAATATTGGAACACGTCAACAAAATAGGGCACTTCACGCCGACATAATCAATGTAGATTATACATCGGAAAGTATTTCTAATGCTCTGAATGTTATAGATACTCATAAAGTACAACCAACAGAAAGCGATTTTGGAAAAGGAAATAGTGCCGAATTATTTTTGAAATCCCTTTTAAATGAAGATATTTGGCAACTCAATCATCAAAAACAATTTAGAGATAGTTAATGTTATTCAATACACTAGAGTACTTTATTTTTTTACCCATAATATTTATTATTTACTGGTGGGTTAATAATAAATCCTTAAAAATTCAAAATATTTTATTGCTCGTTGCAAGTTATTATTTTTATGCTTGTTGGGATTGGCGATTTTTATTTTTATTACTATTTTCTACAGGATTAGATTATTACACAGGTCTTAAGATGTTCTATGCATCAACTATAAGAATTAAACAATTTTGGTTTTGGTTAAGTATTAGTGTTAATTTAGGGTTTTTAGGTGTTTTTAAGTATTACAATTTTTTTGCTGAATCATTTGCTGATTTTTTAAACAATTTTGGTTTTCAAATAAATGTAGGAACACTAGAAATTATTCTTCCAGTGGGAATTTCTTTTTACACATTTCATGGATTATCCTATGTAATTGATATTTATAAAAATCGAATTGAACCTGAACACAATGTAGTAGATTATTCCTTGTTTGTAAGTTACTTTCCTTTATTAGTTGCTGGTCCAATTGAAAGAGCAACTCATTTATTGCCTCAATTAAAAAAGAAAAGAGTTTTTTCTTATTTAAATGCTACAGATGGGCTTAGGCAAATTTTATGGGGATTACTAAAAAAAGTTGTGATAGCTGATAATTGTGCAATTTATGCTAACGCAATTTTTGATAATCCAGAAAGTCATTCAGGTAGTAGTTTAGCTTTAGGAGCTGTATTCTTTGCTTTTCAGATTTATGGAGATTTTTCGGGTTATTCGGATATTGCTCTTGGGACTTCAAGATTACTTGGAATAGAATTATTGAAAAACTTTAATTATCCTTATTTTTCTCGTGATATTGCAGAATTTTGGCGTCGTTGGCATATTTCATTATCCACTTGGTTTCGGGATTATTTGTACATCCCGTTGGGTGGAAGTCAAGGTGGTATGTGGATGAAAGTAAGAAATACTTTCATCATTTTCTTGGTGAGCGGATTTTGGCATGGAGCCAATTGGACTTTTATTGTATGGGGCTTGTTAAACGCACTATACATTATGCCTTCTATTATTTTAAGTACAAATAGAAATAATATTGAAATTGTTGCAAAGGGAAGGTTTTTCCCATCGGTTAGAGAATTTTTTAATATATTGTTGACATTTAGTTTAACAGTTTTAGCTTGGATATTTTTTAGAGCAGAAACTGTTGGTCAAGCATTATTTTACCTAAAAGGAATCTTTTCAGTTTCTATATTATCACTGCCTGAAAATTTACCTAAAATTGAGATTTTACTTTGTTGTAGTTTTTTATTCATAGAATGGATTGGAAGGGAGAATAATTATGCAATTGAAACTTTTGGCAAAAGTTGGAATATTATTTTTAGATGGAGCTTTTATCTGTTTTTAATTTTATTGCTGATTTATTTTGGAGCTAAAGAACAGAGTTTTATTTATTTTCAATTTTAATTCATGAGAAAGTTTATAATAAGAATAGTTGTTTTTTCTTTACTAACATTTATGGTGTTAAGTGTTATTGTTATTTTATCCAATATTTTGATAAATAACGATTCAAACTTTTCAATTGATAAAAAAATAAAATATATTGTTTTAGGACATTCTCATCCTGAAGGAGCATTTAATGATTCTTTAATTTCCAATACTAAAAACTTTGCAAGAGGTGGTGAACATTATTTTTATACTTATTTAAAAGCAAAAAAAATAATCGAATCAAATCCACATATAAAAGTAATTTTTTTAGAGTTAACCAATAATCAAATTTCTCTTGATATGGAAAATTGGATAAAAGATTCTCAAAAAAACATGGTAAACATCCCTGTTTACGAACCAGTAATGGATAAAAATGATCATTATTTTGTATTTACAAAAAATCCATATGCATATTTCAAATCACAAGAAGTAGTAATTAAGAAAAATTTAAATTTTCTTTTATACAACAAAAAAAATATTCTTTTGCAAAGAGATTGGGGTGGATTTTATGGAAACCCGAGACAAAAAGTTGATTCTATAATAAGAAGTAATAAAAAAAATCTGAAAATAAGAAATTCAAAAATTGAGGTTTCAAATACATGTTTAGATTTTATAGATAAAATTGAAACCATATGCCAAGAAAAAGGAGTTAAGCTATTCCTAATTAGGAGTCCTCAACATTCAAAATATATTTTTGATCAAAATGATGAAATTTTGCAAGAAATTATTCAAACAAGATATCCTAAATTGCATTTTTTAGATTTTAATAATTTTTATTTGTTAAATGAGGAATATTCAGATTTAGAACATTTAAATTATAAAGGAGCCAAAAAATTTTCGCTATTTTTTAATTCATTAATTGATGATGGATTAATTTATAATTCCAATCCAGAACAAATGGTAAAAGATAGAATTTTAAATCTTAACCTAAAAAAATAGCAAAATTGTTGTTGATGAAAAGTTTTTCAATTCATAGAAATACCCGATATTTGGCAACTCAATCATCAAAAACAATTTAGAGATAGTTAAATGTTTTTCAATTCCTTATCCTTTGCCATTTTTTTACCTATCGTATTTTTACTGTATTGGTTGGTGTTTACTAAAAACAAAACCACTCAAAATGCTGTATTAATTGTTGCGAGTTATTATTTTTATTCCTGTTGGGATTGGCGTTTTCTATTTTTATTAGTGTTTTCTACCTTGTTAGATTATTTCAGTGCTATTATGATGGAAAACAGCACTTCGGATAAAAAACGAAAAATTTGGTTGTGGTTAACCATAGGAATTAACTTAGGATTTTTAGGGGTTTTTAAGTATTACGATTTTTTTGCACAATCGTTTGCCGATTTATTACAAGGTTTCGGATTTCAAGCGAATCCTGTTTTACTAAAATTAATTCTTCCCGTTGGAATTTCATTTTATACGTTTCATGGCTTGTCATACGTGATTGATATCTATTACAAACGTATTACCGCCGAACGCAATTTTATTGATTATTCGTTATTTGTAAGTTATTTTCCACTTTTAGTGGCTGGACCTATTGAAAGAGCTACACATTTATTACCACAAGTAAAAATCAAACGTCATTTTAATTTTGAAAAAGCCAAAGAAGGTGTGTACCAAATTATTTGGGGATTGGTGAAGAAAGTGGTGATTGCTGATAGTTGCGCTACGTATGCGAATGCTGTTTTTGACAATTACGAATCTATGAATTCGTTGTCATTAGCATTGGGAGCTGTGTATTTTGCATTTCAGATTTATGGTGATTTTTCAGGCTATTCAGATATTGCACTAGGAACATCTAAATTGTTTGGAGTCGATTTATTAAAGAATTTCAATTACCCTTATTTTTCCAGAGATATTGCTGAGTTTTGGCGTCGTTGGCATATTTCATTGTCGTCATGGTTTCGGGATTATTTGTACATTCCTTTGGGAGGAAGTCAAGGTGGTATGTGGATGAAAGTTAGAAATACATTTGTCATTTTTATAGTGAGCGGATTTTGGCATGGCGCCAATTGGACGTTTATTATATGGGGATTATTAAATGCGATTTACTTCTTACCTTTATTACTTCAAAATAAAAATCGTTCTAATATGGGCGAAATCGAAATGGGTTGGGATTTAGGTAGTGTAAAAACTATTTTGAATATTTTAGGCACATTTATCTTAACCACTATCGCTTGGATTTTCTTTAGAGCCAAATCAATTTCAGAAGCTATCGGATATATTCAAAAAATGCTGACCGATTTCCATTTCGAAAGCCAGTATTTAAGTAACGAGCGCTATAATTATGAATTATTGTTGTTAGTACTTGTCTTTATTGGTGTAGAATGGTTCAATCGTTCAAAAGTAGAACCCTTATCTGGAAAAGCTAGTTGGGTGAAAGTAACCTTAGCTATTATGGCGTTGTTGGCGTTAGGGGTATATTCCGATTACAAAGAATTTATTTATTTCCAATTCTAATGAAACAGTTTTTACTTTTTATCGGAAAAATAATAATAGTGCTTTTGCTGGTTGCATTTGCATTGGATTTCTGTTATACGACTATTTTTGCTCAATCAGAAACTAGAAATAAAGTAGAAAATGTAATCAATTCGAAAGCTCAAAATTATGATGTTATTATTTTAGGAACTTCTAGAGCCAACAATCATTTTGTATCCGAATTGTTTGAGAAAAAAGGATTGAAAACCTTTAATTATGGAATGAGCGGTGCACATTTATTTGAAACTTCCCTTATGTTGAAATTAATGGTAGAACGCGGTTGGAAAATAAAAAATATCATCGTAGAAACCGATTTGAATTTATCCAATGAAAAACGCGATGATGGAACTTTCGGACGTTTTATGCCGTTTATGCATCAATCGAACACTATTACAGAACATTTTAAAAACGAACCCGATTTTATCGAATTGTATTATGTGCCGTTTTACAGATACATTCAATTTGATAGTAAAGTTGGATTTAGAGCTTTTTATAAATCGTTACAGCAAGAGCCAACAAATACATTAGCCAACAAAGGTTATTATCCGCTAGGATTTAACCCAAAAGCCAATATGAAAAATAATATTGAAAGTTTAGTGCCTTTGCGTAATCGTTATTTCGAAGAAATTAAGCAAATTTGTAAAAGCAATAACATCAATTTGATTGCTGTAACCACGCCAATGTGTTCTAATGTAAAAGGAATGGACTATTTCAAAAAAGTGAAAAAGCTGTATCCAGAAATCAAAGAATATGAACATTTTGTTGAAGGAGATCACTATTTTTCATCTTGTGGGCATTTGAATGACAAAGGGGCAAGGTTGTTTACGAGTAAAATTATTGAAGATTTAGCATTAGATAAGAATGAAAAAAAACAATAAAATAGTATTACTTTTTCCTGATGGTGTTGGGATTCGAAACTATTTGTATTCCGATGTTTTTAAAGGGATGGAGAAAGAATTGGTTTTATTTCATGCTTTTGATGCCAAAACAGAACAAGCAGTTAAAGATATTACAGCGATTCAAAATACGTTAAGTATTCCTAAATATACAGAATCTTTAACTGAAAAATTTTTAAGAGAATTAATTTGTTTGGCACGTTTAAAGCACAATGCTAAATTGGTTAATAATTCTTCAATTTTAACCAATTGGAAATCCAATCACAAAGGAATTTTCAAAACATTATTTTACAAATGCATCGAAATAGCTTCGCATTTGTTTACGAGTTATGGGAGTATTTTAAAACTTGAGAAATGGTATCAAAAAGCCATCAGAGATACAAATTTTTATAAAGAAGTACGAGAAATTCTAGTTGCTAATACACCCGAAAAATTATTTTGTTCCCATCAAAGAGGTGTGCAATGCGCTCCTATTTTTGCGGCCGCACAAGATTTAGGAATCGACACAATTACTGTCATTTATTCGTGGGACAATTTGCCCAAAGCAAGAATGGCGTTACAAGCAAACAAGTATTTGGTTTGGTCAGATTATATGAGACAGGAATTAAAAATGTATTATCCTGAAATCAAAGAACAACAAATTTTTGTAACAGGAACGCCTCAATTTGAATGTTATCACCAACCCGAAAATATTATTCCAAAGGAAGTTTTTTATGAAAGATATAATTTAGATACTCATAAAAAAATCATTTGTTATTCTGGCGATGATGTGTTGACTTGTCCAGATGACCCTCAATATTTAGCTGATTTAGCTGATGAATTGATAAAGCATAATTTAGACGGATTTTATCAAATTTTGTTAAGGCGTTGTCCAGTAGATATTTCAGGACGATTTGATGCAATTATTTCAAAATATCCCAATTTGATTAAGCAAGCGCCACCCCTTTGGAATTTTGAGCCAAACAGTAGTTGGACTACTATTTATCCATTGCCTGAAGATATAAAATTATTGGTTTCTACCGCTTATTATAGTGATGTTGTGGTAAATTTAGGTTCCACTATGGCATTTGATTTTGGTATGTTCAAAAAGCCATGTATTTATATTAATTACGACCAGGAGTTTAAAGTTAATCCTGATTGGTCAGTACATACAATATATGGTTTTCAGCACTTTAAAAGTATGCCAAATAAAGAAGCTGTTTTGTGGTGGAATTCCAAAGATAGTTTTACTTCTTTAATTGAACCAGTTAGATCTGATTATGATATTGAGAATATTCATAAATGGTCTAAAATTATTATAGAAAACTCGAAAAATATTTCTCAAAATATTTCAAATCTATTGTTTTATGGTAAATAGTTTAAGAAAATTGCTCTGGAAATTTTTAGGAATTAATTTTTATAATTTTCTTAAAAATAAGAAACATACCAATTTAAAAGATGCTGAGTGGGTTCAATTAGGTAAGAATTCATATGATAATGGAGCATATGTATGGCGATGGAATACCAACAGTAAATTAATTATTGGTAATTTTTGTTCAATAGCTAATGATGTACATTTTATATGTGACTCTGGTTTCCATGGAGAAAGTAAAATTACAAGTTTTCCATTATTTCATGAAATATTAGAGAAGGAAGATGAAGTTATAATCAATAATGTTAACTACAAGGTAAAAGATATAGTAAATCAATTGCCACCTCAAAGACAAAATATTAGAATTGGTCATGATGTATGGATTGGAGCTAGAGCAACTATTTTGCCAAGCGTATCAATTGGAAATGGTGTCACAATTTTAGCAGGAGCTATTGTATCTGAAGATGTACCTGATTATGCTGTTGTTGGAGGTGTACCAGCTAAAGTAATTCATTTTAAGCACGAGCCAAACACAGTTCAAAAATTAAATGCAATAGCTTGGTGGGATTGGAATAATGAAAAACTTAAAAAGCATGTAAACGATTTCTATTTAACTATTGATGAGTTTATAGAAATTCATTTTAAATAGATTACGATTTATTAAATACCTCTTTTATCTCATTTAGTATTTCTTTACTAATTGGTTTTGAAATAAATTTTTTGATGCATTGATAATCATTCGATTTTGATTTTTCATATTCACTGGTAGAAGAAGTGAGTAAATAAACCATAAAGTTGTTTGGATGAATAGTGGTTTGAATGTTATCTAAAAATTCCCAACCATTCATAACAGGCATGTTGATGTCTAAAAACACACAATATGTGTCAACTGATGTGTAGTTTTTAGAAAAGAAATTTAAGGCTTCATTACCATTATAAAACACCATTGGGGTTTCTAAAAAATCAGCATTACTTAGCATTTTTTTTAAAATTAATACAGAGACTGCATCGTCATCTATGATAAATAGGTGCTTCATTGGAATTACTCATTTAAAGAAATTTCTTTTGATTTGGTTATAATTTCTTGGATGATTTTATCTAATTCTTTTGCAGAATTATTCAAAATAATGATTAGCTCTTTTGTTTCCTGAGTTGTTTCTTTATCGTCTAAAATTAGTTGTGTTAAGCCTAGAATTTGTGATAACGGAACCCTAACAATATGCGATTGCTTCCAAGCAATTTCTTTGAGTTTTTGATTTTGTAACTCAATTTCTCTGATGTGATTTAAACTTTTTGTGATATCATTTGACAGGATTATTTTTGCCTTTTTACCATTAAAAGTGATGGTGTTACTTCGACTATCAACAAAGATAATTTCTCCATTTTTTTTCTTGTGAGTCATTATTTTTGAAGCAATTTCTTCTGTTTTATCAATTTCTTCATCATGAAAAATGTCGTCAACTTTGAGATTTAAAAATTCAGAATGGCTATGTCCGTATAAGTTGACTGCTGCTTCGTTTACATCAATAAAAAGTAAGGTTTCTATGTCGTAAACACAAATTGGAAGTGGGCTTAGTTGAAATAAATCAGAATATAATTGTTCAGATTCGCGAATTTTGACTAAGTTTTTATTTCGTTCAATGTTGTAGATAATGCTTTTATAGAGTGTTGTACTATTAAGGTCATCTTTTAATAGATAATCTGAAATTCCTAACGCAAGCGATGTAGTTGCAAATGATTCATCACTATAGCCAGTAAGTACAATTATAGGAATTTGCTTTGAGATTTTTTGTACTTCGATGATTAAATCTAATCCATTTTTATCGGGTAAAGAAAGGTCAAGAAAAATTATATCAAAATCAGGGGTTATTTTATCTTGAAAGTCATTTAAATCTTTAAATCTTTCAAAATGAAATAGTGTTGGGTTTTCAATTTTTTCGTTTAAATATTCTTCAAACAAAATAAAATCTCCTATGTTGTCTTCAACGACGATTAATTTATAATTTTTCTTGTCTTTCAGCATATTATTGTTGAGTGGGTAATTTTGCAATTTTGAACCAAAACTTGCTTAACGAATTTATTACGTCAAAAAACTCGTTGATGTCAGCTGGTTTTGTAATAAAACAATTTGCATGGTTATCGTAAGTTGCATTTATATCATTTGATGATGATGACGTTGTTAAAATTATTACAGGAATGTGTTTTGTAAACTTATTTTGTTTGATGTGATGTAAAACTTCGTGGCCATTTAGTAGGGGTAAATTAATGTCCAAAAGTATTAAATCGGGCAAATTCAAACTTGAGTTCCGCCCTTCAAGTGCTAAATAGTTCAGTGCTTCTTTTCCATTTCGTGCTACAATTAAATTAGTTTTAAAATCAACTTCTTCAAATGCTTCTGTAGTAAGAACGATGTCCCCTTCGTTATCTTCTACTAGTAGAATTTTTGATTTTCTCATGTAGTTTGTTGTGTTTTGAGGTTGTTTGTTTAGTATAAAGGTACAAAATATCTCACAATTTGTAGAACTTGTTCTACAAAATCACAAAAAAACACATATATAATTATTTTAAAACAATGTTTTTATTCGTTTTTTGGTAGTCTTAAAAAGAAATTACTTCCTTTATTTACTTCTGAATGAACCCAAATTGTTCCTCCTAAGTTAGTTACAATTTTTTTTACAATTGCTAAGCCACTTCCAGTTCCTTGATGGTTTGTATTATTTAGTTTTTGAAATAAAACAAAAATTTTATCATAATATTCGGGTTCAAATCCAATTCCATTGTCACTTATTTTAAAAATCCAGTTATCTTTTTTTTCTTTTGCTTCAATAGTTATTGTTGCTGGCTCTTTTTCTTTTTTAAATTTAATGGCGTTATCAATTAAGTTTTTAAAGATAATTTGGATAAGTTCTGAATCGTTTTTTATAGTTGGTAAATCAGTGTAAGTTATTAAAGTATTGGTTTCAGTAATTGTTTCTTTAAATTGTTCTTCAATTTCATCAATAGTATCGTTTAGGTTTACGGTTTCAATGACGCCACTTTTATTAATTTTAGAATATTCAAGAAGATCTAAAATTATTTTTCGCATTTTGTAAGCGCCTTCTATCGCAAATTGAATGTATTTTTTGCCTTTTTCATCTAATTGTGATTCGTATTTTTTTTCTAAATTGGTTAGAAAACTAATTACGGTTCTGTTAGGCTCTTGTAAGTCGTGTGAAGATAAATTGATGTATTGTTCTAATTCTTGGTTGGTGTTTTTTAATGCTTTTGCATTTTTTTTCAACTCCTTCATTTTTTGATTAATTGCATCATTGTGCTTTTTTAGCATGAAGTAAAGAAACAAAGCAGTAGATAAGATATAAAAAGTTCCTTTTATGTTTTGAAAATAGGTTATTGATTCAATGTCATTTTTACTCATGAAAATCAATATAACTTCATCGCTAATAAAAATCCAGAGAATTCCTATTAAGATGTAAAGCAAGGTAACTTTTAGTTCTTGTTTCATGCTACGCCATTTTAAGTGTTTTTAGCTATTGTAAAATAGAATGTGCTGCCTACATCTTTTTTAGATTCTACCCAAATTTTACCACCTAGGTTTTCTACAATTTTTTTAATAATGGCTAAACCCATTCCGTTTCCAGAATCATCTTCTCGAGTAGTTAATCGTTGAAAAAGGATGAATATTTTTTCAAAATACTTTTCTTCAATTCCAATTCCGTTATCCTCAACTGCAAATCCCCAATGATTTTCATCTTCTTCAAATTGTCGAATGGTAATAATTGTTTTTTCATCTTTTTTAGCATATTTAATAGAGTTGCTAATAAGGTTTTGAAAAATTTGTATAATGGGTGATTTATAACATACTATAGTAGGAAGGTGCTCGTAGTTAATACTAACTTTTTTACTGTCAAAAGTATTTCGATGGTAACCGACTATTTCAGCTATTAAATTATTTACATTAATTTCAGTGGGTTCTTCGTTGTATTTTCCTACTCTTGAAAATTCTAAAATGTCTAAAATTATTGTTTTCATTCTTTTAGAACCATCAACGGCATAGAAGATGTATTTTTTTCCTCTTTCATCTAAAACAGTATTGTATTTTTTTTCTAATAGTGTTAAAAAGCTCGAAATCATTCGTAACGGTTCTTGTAAATCGTGCGAAATGATGTAAGCAAAATATTCCAATTCTTTATTAGTAGATGAAAGTTCATCAGCTCTTTTGTTTAAGACAGCATTTAATTTTTCTAAGTCTTGAGTTTTTTCATCAACTAATTTTTTTAATCGAATAGGTTGTTCTGCTAATTGTTTAATAAAAAGCGATATAATAATGCTTAATATTAGTCCGAAGAAACTAAAAATTAAAGCTCTATCTAAAAAAGTAGAATCTTTTAGTTTTACATGTAAATACCAATCTCCTGATGGAATGTAGGTTTTGTGTGTTATACCTTTACTAAAATTTATATTGTTTTTAAAAAAATCTTTTTTGTTTTTTCCGGTTATTTGGTAATGAAATCTTTTTTTACTTCCAGTACTATCAATTCCTATGGCTTTCAATAAAGTTTCTTGTTTTATTAATACGGCAGAAAATCCCCATAATTTGCCTTTTTTGTATATAGGTTCTCGACCAATAATTCCAATGCCACCTTGTATTAAATTTAATGGCCCTTCAAAAAATATTTTATTTTGTTTGATAGATTTACTAATAGCTTCTTTATGTATATCTCCAGAGGCTATGTTGAAGCCGATGGTTGCTTCGTTACTTTTTAAAGGATATGTTTTAATTATGGTGCAATCTTTTACCAATTGGAGTGCATCTATAAATTTATTTTTTGATAATAAATCTTTTGAGACAATATCGAAATTTTTTTCTTCTAAGTCACGCTCAACTAAAAAACCGATAATTTTAACTGCATTATGACTAAAATTTATAGCATTATCAAGTTGGTTTTTAATGTGATTGGCTTCTTCTTTTACTAATAATGTTTCGTTTTCTTTTTCAACGGTAAAAATTTTAAAAGCAATAGTTTGAGTAATTATGAACATGGCAAAAAATGCCATCAAAGCCAATTGATTTGGCCAGTAATCTAATAATGCACTTATTTTTTTTATTATTTTCATTTAATAGGTATTGTAAAATAAAAAGCGCTTCCTTTATTAATTTCAGATTCTACCCAAATTTCTCCACCCAAATTTTCTATCAATTTTTTAACAATTGCTAATCCCATTCCAGTTCCGCTGTATTCACTTTTTGAGTGCAATCTTTGAAAGATTACAAAAATCTTTTCCAAATATTCTTTTGGAATACCGATTCCATTATCAGTTACTTTAAATTGCCAAACTGAATCTGTTTTTTCGCAGGAAATGTTTACTACAGGTTTGTTATTGCCTGTCTGATATTTAAGCGCATTGCCAATTAAATTGTGAAATATTTGTATTAAAGGTGATTTGTAGGCGTATATTTCAGGTAATTCTTCGAAAACTATTTTGGCTTTTGTTTCTTCAATAATTTTTTGATTTATTTTAGCTACTTCATTTAATATTTCATTGATATTAATTAGCTCTTTTTCTTCGTTTGTTGATTTACCTACTTTTGAATATTCTAGAATATCTAATATAATGTTTCGCATTCTATTAGCGCCATCAACAGCAAAATTTATGTACTGTTTACCTTTTTCGTCAAGAACATTTTGGTATTTATTTTCTAATTGCGTTAAAAAGCTTGTAACCATGCGTAATGGTTCTTGTAAATCATGTGATGCAATATAAGCAAATTGTTCCAATTCTTGATTTGAATTGATTAAATCTTTTGTTTGAATTTCAAGTTTTTTATTTAAAATTTTTAGCGATTCTTCATTTTCTTTTCGTTCAGTTATATCTTGTAATGCTCCAACAATCCTTGTGGCTATTCCAGATTCATTTCTTATAATTACACCACGGTTAATTACAAAAGCATATTTTCCGTTGGCTTTTACATATTTGTATTCTTTTTCCCAGTTGTTTTTTTTTGGATTTTTAATTGTTTTTATTAATGATGCAATAACTTCTTCGGCTTCATCTATATGAATTCTTGACTTGATTAAATTTAGAACATCTATGTCATATATTTTATCGGGAACTGCATAACCAAATAATTTTTTAAAACCATTTCCTCTATAAATTGATTTTTCTTCTATGTTCCAATCCCAAATAGCATCATTTGTTGCTAAAGTAGATTTTTCAAATCGTTCATTTGAAGCACGAAGTTCTTCTTCATATTTTTTTGTAGTTGTAATGTCTTTATAATAAACAGAAAGACCTTCTTTTGATGGATAGGCACTAACATCTAGCCAAACATTTAGGTATTCAAAATAATCTTGAAAATAAACGCTTTTATTTGTTTTAACAGATTTGTGATAATTTATGTCATATACACCACCTTCTAATTGAGGGAAAAATTCCCAAAAATTCTTACCAATTAATTCTTGTCTTTTGACTCCTGTAATTCTTTCAGATTCTTTGTTCCAATAAGTGACAATCCAGTTTCTGTCTAACGTAAAGAATGCATCTCCAATACTTTCTAATATATTGTTTCGTTCTTTTAATGTTTTTTCTAAATCTGATTGCACTTTCATTCTATGGATTTTGGCTGCTAAATTTGAAGTAACGTTGTGCAAAAACGATATTTCGCTGTATTTCCAATTTCTTTCTTGAGAGCAATCGTCAAATCCAATGAATCCGTGTAATGAATTATTTATGGTTACAGGTAAAATGAGTACAGATTTAATTTTTTGAATGGTTAGTGATTCTTTGAGTTCTCCTTTTGGTAATTTTGAGACAATTGTTGTAAATGGTTCTCCTTTTGATAGCGGAGTAAAAAAATCTGAAAAGGCATCTAATGGAACGTTTTGCCACATTGGATTTTCAATTTCTGGTTCTATGTGATCTTGTGTCCATTCAATCTTTTGGCTACAGCTTGGAGCATTGGTTTTTGGATGATTGTGTATTTCAAAATAATATACTCGGTCTACATTAATTGTTTTTCCAGCAATTTTGAAAACATTATTTAACGATTCATACCAGTTGTTTGATTGTAATAATTCAGTAATAATATCAGTTAGAGCTGATAAATAATTATTCTTTTTAGCGATTTCAATCTCATTTTGTTTCTGCTTATTTATGTCTTGAATACTTCCCGAAATTTTAACGCATTTGTCGTTACTATCTCGTTCAGATTGACCAATGCATCTTATCCATTTATTCTTGCTATTTATAGTTTGGATTAAAAATTCTTTATCAAAATTTTCATTTAATTCAATTAATCTTTTGAAACATTTTCTGATTTCATTTTTACTTTCTTCTGTAAATAAATTAAAAAAATCTTGATAAGTTACTTTTGATTTTGGGTCAATTGCACAAATTTTTTTGGTTATGTTTGATAGATAAATGTCTTTATTATTATCTAAATTGTATTCCCAGCTTCCTACTTTGGCAAGTTTAGCAGTTTCAAGTAATAATTGTTGTAATTCTTTTAGATCAGATATGTTTCTACCATATGCAAATACTTGACCTTCTTCGCCAAAAACATCTGATGAACTCCATGAAATCCATTTATAATCACCATTTTTTGTTCGATATCTATTGGTAAAATTATTTGAATTTCGTTCACCGGTGATGGTTTCTTCGTATTCTTTATTAGTATTGTCTAAATCTTTTGGGTGTAAAAAATAAGTATAAGGATGGTTCATTAGTTCTTGCTCTGTGTAGCCTAATAGTTTGCAAAATGCAGGATTTACTTTTGTAAAATAACCATTTGTGTTTACAATAGCTAAAATATCTGAAGAGCTTTGAAACATAAGATATAACATTTCTTCCTGTTCTTTTCTTTTTATTTCAGCTCCAAGGAAATTACCTAATGATAAAAAAGGTTCAGTTCTTACACAATCATATTTTAATTCCTCGTTAGTACTTAGAATTAAAGTTCCAATAAAAACATTATTGTGTAAAAGCGGAATTCCTAAAATTGATTTGATGTTTAAAGAGTTTGCTAAACTTGTGCGTTTAAATTTTTCTTTGATTTCGGTTTTATCCCATATTTCAGGTTCTTGTTTGTCCCATATAATGCCTGGCAAACCTTCTCCTTTTGAAAAATTATATATAGAATTTGTTTTAGCATATATTGCTTCTACTTTTTTATCCTTTGTAAGTGATTGAATTAAATTTATTTTATTTTTATCATTATTAAGAATCCATATTTCTGCTGTTAAAAAATCGCCTTCTGTAATTAAATATTGCAAAGTAGATTTTAAAATATTCATTAAACGAATATCTTCTTTAAAAAAAGTAGCTAGTTGGTTTTCTATTCTTTTTTTTATTTCAGAATTTTTTTTAATGTTATTGTTTTTTATGCTCCCAATAACCTTTTGAGGCAATCCTTCATGATCTCTAATTACAAAAGCGGTATCTTCTACGTATAAATATGTATTGTCATGTTTTTGCATACGATATTCATCCGTCCATTTGGTTTCATTTTTATTAGATAAAAAGGTATCCCAACTTTGTTTTACCTTTTTATAGTCAGAAGGATGAATTAGTGTTTTCCAATCTTCAAGGTTAAATCCTTTAGTTTTGAATTCTGAACTAAAATGATTGTAAAAATTATCACTAAAATCAAATAAATTAGTTGAAAAATTACCTTCATAGATGATATTGTCATTAATTTTATTAAGAAAATCTAATCGCTCGTTGTTTTTCTCTAATTTGTTTTGGGTTTCGATTAAATTAGTTACATCTGAACTATTAATGACATAACCGTTAATTAATGGATCGTTGATGTGATTTGAAATTAAGCAATTAAGCCAAATCCATGTATTTTTTTTTGTTTTAAATCGATAGGGCGTACAATGTTGTTCTTCATTTGAATTAATTTTTTCAAATTCAACTTTCACAAAGTGTATGTCTTCAAGGTGAATAAATTCGAAAATACTTTTTCCGATTATTTCTTCTTCTTTATAACCCGTTATTTTTTTACAATTTGGACTTATAAAATGGTAGTTGTAATCTGAATCAATAATGGCTGTTAATTCTAAACTTTTTTGATTGATGGTTTCATATCTTTTTTGACTAAGAACTGTATTGTTTTCAATCGCTTTTTTTTTGGGCATAGCTTAAAAATAATTTAAAAAGGGATAAAGATTAAAAAACAAAAAAATTAGGTGGTTAACGTCTTTTAAGAATTAAATGGTTTGTTGGGGTGCTCTGTAAAATTAGTAAAAAAAATAATAAATACTTGTGTATTTGTAAATAAAATAAAGCTTTGAATGTTCTTTTGTCAATACTTTGTGTTATATCTAACCATTTTGTAAATAGTTCTTCTTTAAAAAGTACATAATGTTTTAAAATCATAACACTTATTAATAAAATCGTACCACTTGTTAATAGTTGATTGATTTCCGGATTTAGTTGAGTGAAATTTGTTTTATCAAAAAAGCAGAATAACCTTAATTAAATGATTATGAGAACAAAACTACTTACTTTAATTGCTAAAACTAGCATACTTGTTCTTTTATTGTCAAATATGGGAGCTTTTTCACAATGTGTGAATGGAGCCATTAGACCAGCAGATAATTTTATTGTTGGTACCTATTCGCCAAGATGTCATAATGGTAATGATGGAGAACTTCGTTTTTCAAATATTTTTAGTACTGTTGGTGTTAATGATTTTACAAACCAGCAATATGCTGTTCGAATCTTAAGTGGACCTTCTGGAGCATCAACACACTTAATTCCAATGAATTCTTCGGTTTTTGTAGTAACAGGATTAATTGCTGGCGTTTACACCGTTGATATAATTGATCAATGCGGAGGAAATAGTGCAGATAAGGTTATTGCTATATATGCTACTTTGCCAAATATTCCTTCAATAATAACTACTATAACACATATAGATAAATATTCTTCCGAAAGTAATTGTGGAGATATTCTAAAATTTAAAATAACAACAAACTCAGGAAGTACTTCTGGAAGTGTGACGTACACTTTTGTAAATAATTTGGGCGCAACATTAACGTTCATAAACACTATACCGCAAACAGCTAACTATACTTTTACTCAATTTAAAACTGATATAAGTATTCCAATTTCATTTTTTAATGGTGGGAACATAACTTATGAAGGATATAATAATTGTGGAACTATTACTGGAGGTTCATTAGAATTACCAACTGTTCAGGACATTGTTTTTGATTCGCCAAGAATATTAAGTGTTGAAAATATGGATGATGTTTGCTCTCTAGGATATGATGTAAAAATGTTTCGTGTAAATGTGACAAATCCTGTTCAAGTTACTGTTGCAGAAGCTTTAAATCCAGAAGGAGTTGCATTAGATGTTAATGGTCAACCCATTTTATCTCAATTAGTAAATTTGTCACATATTAAATCTGTACCAATGGGTGGTTCAGTGCCAATTGCATTAGGATTAAGATTTGATATTGACTATGTAATTACATTAGTAGATGCTTGTGGTGTTACTATTCAAAAGACAATAACTCAACAAAGTGTTCCTTTTCAACCATCTGTTTCATGCCATAGTAGTATTTGGACAGGAGATAGTTTTTTCTTCGATGATATTACATTTTTGAATTTAAATGAGTTGCCTATTTCTAGTTTAGCTATTGCTCCTTTGACAATAACTTTTAATTCAGGTCCTACAACCTATTCAACACAGTCAGGAACAGGAGTTCTTAACACATCTTCAATTATTAATTATCCTTTTTCAACAACAATAAATACACCTAATATACCTTCGCCTATAGTAATTGATGCTGTGAAATCATTTCCTTCTGGAACATATAATTTTACAGTAACTGATGCCTGTGGAAAAACAAGTACATTCGACTATAATACTACTTGTTCAAGAAGCTTAGAGGTTAGTCATACCTTAGATTATTGTGGTATGGTTACAGAAGATGTAATGGTTTATTTATCTGTACCAGCGGTATTTTCAGGAACAACTGCTGCTGTATACAAATCTGATGGGACTTTGCTTTTTTCTGGGATTATTGGATTTGGTCCTCCATTTAATTTTAGTGCAGTTTGGGGAGGATATCAGGTTTCATTTAGTTTGCCAAATGATGAAACTTATTATTTTAGATATGGAGGAGTTACTTCACACAATAATCCTATAGAACCAGCACAATTTGGTGGAGTAAACGGATTGCCAAGACTTGCTGGTGGATATTTATATGAATACCCATTTAATGTTGATTTAAGTCCATTTTATTTTGCTTCTATTGATGCTTGTGATACCAGTGTTAATATGATAGCAACTGGAGGAAAAGCACCTTACACATATGCATTGTATGACGCTACAGCTACAACACAAATATTTCCATATCAATCTTCATCAGTATTTACAGGATTAACGCCAGGTACTACTTATACAGCAAAGTCATTAGACTCATGTGGTAGGGAGTTTGCTCAAGTTTTCTATGTATATGAAGCTCCACAGCCAATAATTATGGAACTTGTTCAGCCAACTTGCCAATCATCAATAGGGTCGGTTATGTTTGGTAATTTACCAGCAAATTGGTCAATAACAGAACTTGTAACTGGAGCAACTTTTACTGGTTCAACTTCAACATTTGTTCATTCTAGTTTATCAGCCGGTAACTATAATTATACTTTTACCGATACAGATACTAATTGTGCGAATCAAGTAGCATTATCAGTTCAAATAGTTGCTTATGTAAATTGTCCAGTTGCTTCTGATGATATAGTTTTATGCTCAGTTCGATCGGCTTCGATTATAAATGTATCAGGAAATGATGTTTTAGGTTCTTTAATTAATCCAATTTCTGTTAGATTAATTGCTCCTACTTTTGCAAATAACATTGTATTGTGCCCTTCTGGTGAAGTAATTGGATTTTCAATTCTTAATGAAGGAATATGGTCTGTTGAACTTTCTACTGGTTTAGTAACTTTTACTCCAGATGATAGCTTTACAGGCGTGCCAAATAGTATTTTTTATACAGTTCGCGATTTTAATAATAATATTGCCAATGCATCAATTTCGTTTGATTGTTTACCTATCGCGGTTGATGATGCAATTTTTTACACACCAGGCTCTTCAATTACAATTGATGTTCCCTTTAATGATGTTGTGGGTGATTTAGTAGATGTTCAAACTGTTGTTTTACAATTGCCTTCAACTGCAAGTAGTTTTTCTACTAGTACTTCTATGTTTGTTTCAGGTGAAGGACACTGGAATGTAAATTCAATAACAGGTGCTGTAACCTTTACCCCAGTTGCTGGTTTTTATGGAGATCCAACTCCTGTAAATTATACGATTAATGATTTTCAAGGAAATATTTCAAATTTAGCTTTAATCACACTTTCATCTCAATGTGAATTGGAAGTTACTTGTCCAAATTTTGGAATAACATCGGTACAATGCTATGATGAAATCCCTACAGCAACTATTTTAACACAAGTAGAGTTTGAACAGTTAGGGGATGGTTTAGGTAAAATAGGTGATTCTATGTGTGGCATTGTGGTTATCACTGCAACTAATAACGAATTTAATGGATGTAATTCAGATGTAATACGAACTTATACCATTTCAGTTTATGCAGATTATAATTTAAATGGAGTAAGAGAAGCGAATGAAAATACGGTTATGAATACAGTAACTTGCTCAGAAACATTTCATGTAAACGATACCATTGCTCCAGTTTTTTCTGGGACATTACCAGTAGATGTTGTGGTAGAATGTAATGCTATTCCAGTTGCCGAAAATGTTCAAGCAACCGATAATTGTAGTGAAGTAATAATCACTTCTCAAGATGAAATTACATCAGGGGCATGTGCTAATTCTTACGCTATTGTAAGAAAATGGATTGCAACTGATAGCTGTGGAAATTCTGTAATTCACATCCAAAATATTACGGTTCAAGACACTACACCGCCAGTTTTTAGTTCAGTTATCCCTACACAATTAACGATTGAAAATACTGCTGAAATTCCAACTTATACAATTACAGCTTCAGATAATTGTGGCGTGGTTACTATTGTATATGAAGAAGAAACTATTCAAGGAAATTGTATAGGAAATTACGAAATCATAAGATATTGGACAGCTTCAGATTCTTGTGGAAACGAAGAAATGATTTCACAAGTTGTCACAATTGTTGATATTACTGCACCAGTTTTTACAGAAAACATACAAGAAGTAATTTATGTAGACTGTGGTAATGTTCCAGTTGCTCCACAATTGAATGCAAGTGATAATATAAGTGAAGTAACAATCACTTTTGAAGAAACTACTGAGCAAGGTGATTGTACAAGTTTGTCAAGAATCATTAGAAAATGGACAGCTGTTGATGCTTGTGGCAATAGTTCAATTTTTACTCAAGTATTAAACATGGCTTGTGAAATAACAATTTTTAATGCAATAACACCTAATAACGATGGTAAAAATGACATTTTTTACTTAGAAGGAATTGAATGTTATCCAAATAACTCGGTAGAAATTTTCAATAGATATGGTGCAAAAATATACGGTGTAAGAGGATATGACAACGTTAGCAATGTGTTTTCTGGTAAATCAGCAACAGATTTAAACGTTTCTGGAGATGTTTTGGCAACAGGAACATATTTCTACATCATCAAATATGACTATGTTGTTGAAAACTTAGGTGAAAGAAAAGACGTTCAAAAAACAGGATATCTATATGTAAATAATAATTAGTAAAGAATAGTTGAGTTTTTTAAGTTCAATTTTGGGGCTTATTACCATGAAAGGAGTGTTGTAACTCCTTTCGGGTAATAAGATTAAAGAACCAAATATAACTGCAAACCAATTAAGTTCTTTAAAAAAAACTCCCAAAAATTGACATTATGAATTATTTAACTCAACTAATAAAAGTAACCCCCATTTTACTTTTATTTTTGACTGACACTTTATGTGCACAGCAAGACCCTCAGTATACAAATTATATGTATAATACCATGAATGTTAATCCGGCATATGCGGGTACAAAAGAAGTTTTGAGCATTTTAGGAATGTATAGAGCACAATGGGTTGGTTTAGATGGAGCGCCAGTAACCAGTACTTTTTCGTTGCATTCTCCTATTGGATTTTCTAATGTTGGACTTGGATTATCTTTTGTAAACGATAAAATTGGTCCTTCAGATGAGAATACAATCTCTGTTGATTTTTCTTATCGACTTAATTTTGATAACCTTTCTACGTTAGCTTTAGGAATAAAAACAACAGCAAATCTATTAAATGTCGATTATACAAAATTGAGTATTTATGATCCTACTGATCCTCAATTTCAAAATAATGTAGATAATCGATTTTCTCCAAATTTTGGTGCAGGAGCTTATTGGTATTCTGATAAACATTATGTTGGATTTTCGGTTCCAAATTTTTTAGAAACCAAGCATTATGATGATAACGATAGAAATAGTCTAGCCAAAGAAAAAATGCATTATTATTTCATGGCTGGATATGTATTTGATCTCACATCAGAAATTAAAATGAAACCGGCTTTTCTTTCAAAAATGGTTGCGGGTGCTCCTTTACAAATAGACATGACAGCAAATTTCTTATTTTTTGAAAAGTTAACGGTTGGTGCAGCCTACAGGTTAAATGCTTCTGTAAGCGGATTAGTAGCTTTCCAATTATCAGATAAGTTGTTAGTTGGGTATTCTTATGATGCCGAAACCACAAAATTAGCACATTACAATTCGGGCTCTCATGAAATCTTTTTAAGATTCGAAGTTTTTAGAGAAGCAGAAAAAATATACTCACCAAGATTTTTTTAATCTTATTCACTGCTTATAGTATTTTAAACGCCAATTTTAATAAATTTTTATCTAAATTTATAACTTTAGTGTCTTGTTGGAAGAAATTAGTATTCGAAGTCACTTATTTAAAATTTAATTATATTTAAGATGATACATCAAGACGAACAAGAAAAAAGATTAAAAGCGCTTAAAGAATATAATATTCTGGATACAATACCTGAGGAAATTTATGATAATATTACTCAAATAGCTTCTTCAATTTGTAATATGCCAGTTGCTATGATTAGTTTGCTTGATAAAGAGCGCCAATTTTTTAAATCCCGAATTGGTATTGATATTTCTGAAACACCAATAGAACAGGCGGTGTGTTATGAAGCAATTCTTTCAGAAGAAGAAATTTTTGAAGTGCCCGATTTGAGAATTGACGACCGATTTAAAAAGTTTTCTTTGGTAACAGATGACCCTCATTTAGTTTCCTATTTTGGCGTTCCGTTATTAAATCCTCAAGGGATAGCTTTTGGTACATTGTGTGTTGTGAGTAAAGATGAGGTAAAAACTATTTCACAAGAACAAAAAAACACTTTAAAGAAATTAGCAAAACAAATCATTTACATCCTTGAGCTTAGAAAAAAGCAAGAAGAATTAGCTATTTACCATGAAAAAGTAGAAAAATACGCACAAGAGATGGAAGTATTTGCGTTTACTGCTGCACACGATTTGAGATCACCATTAAGAACAATTAGTTCTTTTTTAAAAATGATTGAAGCTAAAAATAGCCACACTTCTGATGAAAAAGAAAAAGTATATTTCAAATTTATTTTTGACAGTGTAAAAAGAATGGATAAATTAATTGTTGATTTATTAGATTATGCCAAGTCAAATAAAAAACTCATCGATAAAGAATCAATTAATATAAATCAATTGGTTTCTGATGTTTTTGAAAGTTTAATTCACGATAATAATTCGCTGAAACCAATTTTAGTTACAAATAATTTACCAGAAATCACGACTTCTAAAATTGCAATTAATATGATTTTTCATAACCTGATTGATAATGCTCTAAAATATCAAAAGAAAGATAATATTGCCCAAATAACAATCAATTATATTGAGACACCACAACAACACACTTTTGAAATTATTGATAACGGAATTGGTATTAATCAAGAATATTTAGATTTGGTATTTCAGCCTTTCAAAAGATTGCATACACAAGCCGAATATTTAGGCAGCGGGTTAGGATTAGCTTCTGTTAAAAAAATGGTTGAAAGTATAAATGGTGAAATATCCGTTAGCTCGATAGTTGATAAAGGTTCTATTTTTACGTTTTCAATTCCTAAATAAATGCTTTTTTCAATTTTTATTGCTACATTTAAACTTTATTAAGTTAATTAATTCAATATTCATTCAGTATAATTTATGAAGTTAATAAAAGCGATGTTAATAGATGATGATTTAGAAGCAATTCAACAAATTAAAAAATTTGGTAAAGAGAATGCTGTAATCATCTCTATTTGTGGGCATTCAAACACACTTCAAGAAAGTATTGAATTTATTAAAGAAGCAAAACCCGAACTCATTTTTTTTAATCCTTCAGAGAATAATCTTACTCATTTTAACTTACTTAAAGAATTAGATTTTAGTATTCCAAAGTTTATTTTTATTTCCAAAGATGAAAAAGATGCCTATCAAGCGTTTAAACACAATGCTATAGATTTTTTAAAAAAACCACTAGATTTTAATGATTTGATAGTTTCGCTCTATAAAGTTTTTAAAAATATAGAAATGGAAATTAGTTTTCAAGATCAAAAATTAAATCAGATCAATTCAATAAATTTTGCAAATCAGAATAATGGATTTTTAGCGATCTCGTCTACCGATAAAATTGAATTAATTAAAGTAGATGATATTGTTTATTGTAGAGCTGATGGAAAATATACAGAGTTTGTATTGAGCAATGGAACTAAAATATTGTCCAGTAAAAACTTGGGAGAATATAATAGTGTATTATCGTATAGTTACTTTTTTAGAATTCATCATTCCTATGTCATAAACATCAAACACATTTCTAAAATCACTAAAAAAGATGGTTTATATTGTGAATTTACAAACGGTGTAGCGCTTCCGATTGCTAAGAGAAGGCAAGAAGAATTTATTAAATTTATCAAACTATAATGCAAAAATATATTTATAAGTTATGAACCAGAAGTTAAAAAAAATAATGATAGTTGACGACAATGAATTTGATTGTTATATAACGTCAAAATTAATTGCGAGCTTTGATTCGTCAATTGATATTATGGAATTTAATTCCTCAGTAACTGCTATTCAGTACCTTGAAGAATATCAAGAAGATTTAGAAAAGTTGCCAAAGCTAATTTTTTTAGACATTTATATGCCTATTTTAGATGGTTTTGAATTTATAGAGAAATTTAAAACACTATCAGAAAATATTAAAAACTACACTAAAATTTGCATATTATCTACCACTGTAGATGATTTTCATATTCATAAAGCAAAAGAAAACGAAAATGTGTTTTTTACGAGTAAACCGATAACAATGGAGTTTATACAAAGTATAACGTTTTAATCAAATCTTTTTATAATTCTATTTTGTATAAATGTATTATTTTTACAGCTTAAAATCATTTTTTGATTAGTTGCTCAAAAAAATGAAAAAAGGTGATTATTTATTCACTTTAATACATTTAATCCATATCTCATAACCATGCACATTTGTTTCTTAACTAACGAATATCCAAAAGAAGGATTTCCGCATGGCGGTTTAGGCACTTTTGTAAAAACAATTGCAGAAGAGCTAGTGTCAAAAAATATTCAAGTATCGGTTGTGGGTCTAAATTATAATCCAATTGACGAAACCGAACAGTTGAATGGCGTTACGGTTATTCGTATCAAAAGAAGTAAAGTAAAAGGATTGGCTTGGTTCTTTAATTCAAAAAATATTGGTAAAACCATTGACGCAATCCATAGAAAAGCCCCAATACATATTATTGAAGGGCCAGAGTTGTCTTTAGCATTTCTACCTAAAATAAAAGATATAAAATACATCATTCGCTTACATGGCGGACATCATTTTTTTGCAGAAGCGGAAAATAGGGGTATTAACTGGTGGAAAGGTTTTCAAGAAAAACTCTCGTTTAAGAAAGCTGATGCTTTTATCGCGGTTTCTAATTATGTTAAAAGCCATACAGCTAAGTTTTTGAGTTATCATAACAAGCCAATTGAAGTTATTTTTAATCCAATAAATAGTCAATTGTTTCAACCTCTAGAGACAG
>Ga0209373_10000687_pt1 | contig 49256 bp, 46 predicted proteins | sample Higcelweek5metaG_FD_187173 | JGI IMG/M metagenome (GOLD analysis project Ga0209373, IMG submission 187173) | Freshwater pond sediment microbial communities from the University of Edinburgh, under environmental carbon perturbations - High... | ecosystem: Environmental > Aquatic > Freshwater >... | reverse complement strand
TTTATCCTTCCTTTAGGTATTTTTGCCATACCTATTGCTTATGGGTTACTGTTTAGTAAAGACACCAATCGACTTCAAGTCGTCAGTCTTTTTTCCTATCCACGATCAACCTCAGAAACCCAAACTATTATTAGCGAAACCAATCAAATTGATTATTCTGTATTTTATAGCCAACCAATATTTTTCATTCGAAATTTCTTTACTCGTTATTTCAATCATTTTTCTCCAAAATTTTTAACCTTTGAAGGGGATTGGCAAAGTCCACGTCACTCAGCTCCGTATGTTGGTGTTCTTTTATACCCTAGCATCATCTTTCTTTTTATTGGTATCTTTTTTGGGTTCAGCCGACTCAAAAAAACACAACCAATAAATATCTTTTTTATTCTTTGGCTTTTAGTTGCTCCCATTCCCGCCGCTCTCACTCGAGATTCAATCCAAGCCGTCAGAGCCATGTCACTTAGCATTCCTTTAGTTTATTTTATCAGTCTAGGTTTATTTTGTTTTTTTGAAAAATTTAAATCTAATTTTCTAAAAATAGGCGTCGTCCTTTTTTATCTAATTTCATTTATTTATTATGCCGATCTTTATTTAAATCATATGGTTATTAAAAGTCCTTATGATTTTCTTTATGGTTACCGCCAAGCCATAAACTTTACCATTCAAAACCAAGCTAAGTATAACCAACTTACTTTTACTGATTTTTATGGTCAACCATATATTTATTACCTTTTTTATTCTCAATACCCACCCCAACAATATCAACAACAAGCAAAATTAACTGAAGAGTCTCTTGATACTGGAAAAGTTACCGCTATCGATAAGCTTAAATTCAGCACTCCTAGTTTTGAATATATCAAAAATACCCCTCACTCTTTGGGAATTTTTTCTCAAGAAGAAATTTATCGACAGGGGATTAATCAAAAACCAGAATTTAAAAAATTTATTCCCTTAAGCCCAATCGGCAATATTTCTACTTTTTATGCTTATGAAAATCCATAAATATTTATTACCACTAATCTTAGTTGTGGCTTTTTTAATTAGATTTATTAATCTTGGATCGACCCCAGCTCTTAACCCTGATGAAGCCGCTCTTGGTTACAATGCTTATTCATTAATTCTCACTGGCCGTGACGAGCACGGTGCCTCTTGGCCACTTCATTTTAAGTCCTTTGGCGACTACAAACCCGGTGGCTATGTTTATTTAGCCATACCTTTCGTCAAAATTTTAGGCCTTACACCATTGGCCGTCAGATTGCCAAATTTAGTTCTATCCCTACTTGCTATCCTTTTTTTATACAAACTTGTTTTACTACTTACAAAAAACTACTTACTATCAAGCTTGACCGCTTTTGTTTTAGCGGTCAGCCCGTGGCACATTCATTTTAGTCGAGGTGCTTGGGAATCATCCGCTGCCTTATCACTAATTGTCATTGGTACATATTTTTTCTTCAAATCAATCAAAGAAAAATTTACACTTAACTTTTCCCTTTTTACTTTTAACTTTATACTTTCTTTATATATATACCACTCAGCTCGCTTAATCGCCCCTCTCTTGGCGTTATCTTTATGTTTACTTTATTTTAAATTTTTAATCAAAAAAATCCCTCAAATATTTCTTCCTTTATCATTAGCTGTGCTATTAGCCACTCCCGTTTTGTTTTCTTTCCTTAATAATGGTGGCACTGCTCGTATTGGAGGTGTTGGCCTTATGGCAGATTCTGGTCCAGCCAGTCGATCCGAAGAACTCCTTAATCAACATTCTGGAGTTAAACTGGTCAATCGAATTATGCATAACCGTCGAGTTCTATATTTGGTTTCTTGGGGAGAAAAATATTTTTCTCATTTCGATATGAATTTTTTAGCTATAAACGGCGATGAAGTCCCCAGATCAAAATCTCCTGAAATGGGGCAAATATATCTTCTAGAAGTACCACTATTAATTTTAGGCATTATATTTTTAATTAAATCTAATCTGTTCAATCCCAAATCTAAAATTTTTATTTTCCTCTTTTTATTTATTTCTCCTATAGCTTCATCTCTGACTTTTCAAGCTCCATCAGCCCTTCGCGCCTTAGCTATGGTTATTCCTTTAACCATTCTAATTGCCTGCGGTATTTACCAATTTATTATTTTTGTTTCAAAATTAAAATTCAAAAAAATATTACTTGTCATTTTAATTGCTTTATACACCTATTCCATCGCTTATTATTTTGATAGTTATTTCCTTCACTATGCCAAACGTTATCCTTTTGCTTGGCAATATAAATTTGATGAATTAGTTCCGTATCTCGAGTCACAAAAAAATAATTATCAAAATATCTACATCACCAACAAATATGACCAACCCTATATTTTATTTTTGTTTTTTTCAAAATATCCACCCCAACAAATTCAATCTCAAATTAAATTGACCCAACCTGATAAGTTTGGTTTTTCTACCGTATTGGGTTACGACAACTACCATTTCACCAAAATTGATTGGAATTCCATTCCTAATAAATCATTAGTAATTACTTCTGACGAAACAGCTCCCATTGAGCCAAAAAAAATTATATACTTTAGTAACGGCCAACCCGCTTTTAAAATTTATCAAAAACAATGAACAAATTACTTCTCTCTGTTACTTTAGCCACCTACAATGAATCAAAAAATATTACCAAATGTTTAGAGGCCGTCAAAGACATCGCCGACGAAATTATTGTTGTTGATGGAGAATCTCAAGATAATACCGTTGAATTAATTAAAAAATTCAAACAAGCCAAAGTTATTTCCACCATCAACAAACCCATGTTCCATATTAATAAACAAATGGGGATTGATGCCTGTAAAGGCTTGTGGATTCTTCAATTAGATGCCGATGAAATAGTTACCCCAGAATTAAAAAAAGAAATTAATTCAATCATCACCAAAGATATCGACTCTATCAAAGAAGATGCTTTTTGGATTCCTCGAAAAAATTATTTTCTAGGAACTTTCCTTAAAAAAGGCGGTCAGTATCCTGATCCAACTATTCGTTTTTATAAAAACGGTAAGGCATGTCTTCCTTGCAAAGATGTTCACGAACAAGCCAAAGTCGATGGACTCATCGGTTGGCTCAAAAATGATTTAGAACATTTTGCCGACACTTCATTTTCTCTTTATTTGCTTCGAGCCAATCGTTACACCACCCTTTTTGCCAACGAACTAAAAACTAAAAACGTTCCAATTTCATTTGGTTCATTTTTTAAGTATTACTTTTGCCAACCAGTTTGGTGGTTTTTAAAAACTTTTTTCCGACATCGTGGCTATGTTGATGGTTTTCCTGGATTTGTTTTCTCTTTTTTTTCTGCTCTCAGATTTCCCATTGCCTATACCAAATATTACGAACTAGTTAAAACTAAACGTGATATTAATTTATCCCAAGATTGGGACAAAAAATAAAATGCAAAAAATAAAAATCGCCATTGACATTTCTCCTACTCTTGATGGAAATTCTATTCGTGGAGTAGGATATTACACTCAAAATTTAATCGCTGCTCTTCAAAAAGAAATTTCCACCAATCCAAATTATAAAAATTGGTCCATAGACCTTATAGAAAATTGTAAATTGAAAATTGAAAATTATGATCTCATACATTATCCTTACTTTGATCCTTTTAAATTAACTTTACCAAAACATCATCAACCAACGGTTGTCACTGTTCATGATTTAATTCCTATTCAATTTAAAAATCATTTTCCTGCTGGAATTAAAGGTAAAATAAAATGGCTAATTCAAAAAAATCGGCTTCAACATGTATCAAAAATTTTAACAGTATCTGAATATTCTCGCCAAATTATTTCTAAAATAGTTAAATATCCGTTAAAAAATATAGCTGTCACTCATCTTGCGGCTGATTCTAGTTTTAAACCTATCGATGATCCTGTTTTTCTCAAAACTATCAAAGAAAAGTATCATTTACCCAATAAATTTGTTTTGTTTGTGGGCGATATTAATTGGAATAAAAATATTCCCAATTTAGTCCGTGCTTGTAAAAAATTAAAATTTCCTTTAGTAATTGTTGGTTCAGCTGCCGTCAAAACTGATGTACCTGACCACCCTTGGACAAAAGATCTTCGTTGGCTCCAATCAAAATCTAGTAGTCCAGTTAACCAGAGAACAAGAAGACTAATTCTAACAGGTTTTGTTTCTGACAAAGAACTCCCTGCTATTTACAATTTAGCCACCGTTTATTGTCAACCATCATTTGCCGAAGGTTTTGGTCTACCACTAGTTCAAGCCATGCAATCAGGCTGTCCAGTGGCCTATGGTCAAGATACTTCATTGCCAGAAGTAATGGACAGTGTCGGTTTATCTTTTAACCCAAGGTCAATTGAAAGTATTGCTTCCATTCTCAAAAAGTTTTGGACTAATCCAAAACTTTGTCGTTCTCAAAAAATTCTTGGTCTAGCTCGAGCCCGTAATTTTAAATGGTCTAACACAGCCCAAAAAACTCTTGCCCTATATTCTTCTATATTATTCCATGAATAATAGTCATTTTTTGTCAGTCATTGTTCCAGTTTATAAACAAGAAAAAACCATTGCCAATGATATTACTAATATCGCCAATATTTTAGATCAAATTCGCTACGATTACGAAATAATTGTCGTTGTTGATGGTATTAAAACCGATAAGTCATATCAGATAATTAAAAAACTTAAAATTAAAAAACTAAAAGTCTTCGGCTATAAACACAATCATGGCAAAGGATATGCTGTCCGCTTTGGTATGGCCAAAACTAAAGGTGATTACATTGCTTTCATTGATGCTGGTATGGAAATTGATCCAAATGGAATATCCATGATCCTAGAACACATGGAATGGTACCACGCCGATATTATAGTTGGTTCAAAACAACACCCAGTCTCTCAAGTAAGTTACCCATTACAAAGAAAAATTATCAGTTTCGGTGGTCATTTAATAGCTAAATATCTTTTAAAGATTAATATTCATGACACTCAAACAGGATTAAAAATATTTAAACGTCAAGTTTTAATAAAAGTTCTTCCTAGGTTGTTAATCAAAGAATATGCCTTTGACTTAGAAATACTTACGGTAGCTAATCATTTAGGCTTTACCAAAATTTACGAAGCCCCCGTTAAATTAAATTACGATTTTAAAAGTTTAACTCACGCAGCTGGAATAAAAACTATTTGGCGATCCTTAATCGATGCTCTGGCAGTTTTTTATCGCCTAAAAATTCTCCGCTATTATGATGACCGAAACAAACGTAAATGGGTTTACGATCCAGATTTAGAAATGAGAATTAACACTGGATTATGAACAAAATATATTTTTCAATTATTATTCCAGTCAGAAAATCCAATCCATACTTGGAAGAGACATTATTAAAATTAAAAAATCAAACTATTAAAAATTTTGAAATTATAGTTGTTACCGACAAAATTTCTGGCACTGCTAATCCTTCAGAAAAAAGGAACTTAGGGGCAAAAATAGCCAAAGGTGAATATTTAGTTTTTTTTGACGACGACTCATTTCCCAAATCAAACTATTTTAAAAATACCCAAAAATTAGTCAAAAAATATCCTAATTTTGCCGCTTTTTGTGGTCCTTGTCTAACCCCGCCAAAAGATAATTTATATCAACAAGCCTCAGGCTTGGTTTGGTCCAGTTGGCTCGGCAGTGGTGGCGCCGGAGTTTATCGAAATAGTATTAAGCCATCTAGATTTGTTGACGATTATCCTAGCGTTAATTTAATTGTCAAAAAAACCAATTTTATCAAAGCTGGTATGTTTGACCCAAAATATTGGCCAGGGGAAGATACTGTCCTGTGCTTAAAACTAACCAAAGAACTTAGCCAAAAAATTTTATACCATCCATCTTTAGTTGTTTATCATCACCGTCGAGCAGTGCTAACTCATCATTTACAACAAATCACCCGATACGCTATCCAACGTGGATATTTTGCTAAGAAATTTCCCCAAACCAGTTTCAGAATTGGTTATTTTTTACCATCTTTTTTTATATTTTATTTGATGCTATTAGCTATTAGCTACTTTACTATTATCTATAAATTACTATTTTTTCCATTATATTTATATTTATCAATATTATTTTTTACTTTCTTTACTTTTATTCATCAAACAAAAAAATTGTATCTATCATTTCTTAGCACTTTAACTATTCCTATTACTCACATTTATTACGGTATACTATTTCTGCATGGCTTATTCAAAAAAAATGTTAATTTCAAAGCCCACAAAATCAATCAAAAAGATGGCCAATACATTGGTGGTTAAATCAGTTTCTATTTCTTATCCACCACTCAACTCTTCCAAAGGATCAGCTTTTCTTTCTCAAAATCGCCAATTCCAATGGACTAATACTGGTAACGTAATTTACCCCATAATTCCTGCTTATGCCGCTACTCTTCTTCAATCAAAAGGAATAAAAGTTTTTTGGGACGACGCTATTGCTCAAAAACTCTCCTTTGATCAATGGTTAACTAGACTCAAAAAAAACAAACCTGACTTAGTTGTCATTGAAACAAAAACTCCGGTAGTTAAACAACATTGGGAAATTATTAAAAAACTAAAAAAAGAATCATTGAAAATTAAAAATTGGAAATTGAAAGTTGTCCTCGTAGGAGATCATGTTACTGCTTTACCCGAAGAATCAATCAAAAAATCCCCAGTTGATTATGCCCTTATTGGTGGCGATTATGATTTTCTTTTAGATGAATTAATTTCTTTAATAAACCATCATCAAGCTCCTAAAAATAAAATTTTTAAACTTAAAAATTCCCATAAGCTAGACGAATTACCTATCATCGATAGAAATCTCACTCAATGGCAATTGTATGCTTACAACAACACTAATTATAAATACAAACCTGGATCATATATCATGTCTGGCCGTGATTGTTGGTGGGGCAAATGTAGTTTCTGTTCGTGGACCACGTTATTCCCTGGAAAATGTTTCCGCTGTTTTTCGGTCAAACATACAATTGCCGAAATAGAAAATTTGGTCAACAACTTTGGTGTCAAAGAAATTTTTGATGACTCTGGCACTCTTCCAATTGGTAAATGGCTTCACGATTTATGCCAAGAAATTATCAACAGGGGACTAAACAAAAAAGTTACCTTTGGCTGCAACATGCGCTTTGGCGCCTTAACCCAAAAAGAATACATATTAATGAAACAAGCTGGTTTCAGATTTATTCTTTACGGTCTTGAATCAGCCAACCAAACAACGTTGGACTTTATCAATAAAAATGAAAAAACAAATTTTGCCCTTAAAACACTCAAAATAGCTAAATCTGCTAAATTAGAACCTCACGTCACGGTTATGATTGGCTACCCTCACGAAACACTTTCACAAGCCACCAAAACTCTTAATTTAGCCAGAAAAATTTTCCGAGACAATTTAGCCGACAGTCTGCAGGCCACCATACTAATTCCATATCCAGGTACACCACTTTTTGAATATTGCCAAAAAAATAACTTACTTTTATCCCAAAATTGGGATGATTATGACATGCGTCAGCCAATCATTAAAAGCCCCATCAGCCCTCAAAAAGAATTAGAATTGGTTCAAAATTTATTCAAAGGCATTCTTACTCCAAAATTTTTAATTAAAAAAATTATTTCTATTCGCTCATTTTCCGACATAAAATTTTTGTTTACCTACGCTATTAAATACCTTCAAAAATTAAAAGATTTTTCATGATTCAAATTTCTTTTATTATTCCTACCCTCAATGCCCAAAAAGTTATAGATAAATGTTTGGCATCAATTAATAATCAAAAATACCCCAAATCAAAATACGAAATTTTAATTATTGATGGGGGATCTGCCGACAAAACAATTTCAATTGCAAAAAAATATAATGCAAAAATATTTAAAAATTCACTAAAAACCGCCGAAGCTGGTAAAGCTATTGGAGTAAAACAAGCCAAAGGGGAATTCATCTGTTTAATTGATTCCGATAATATTCTTCCCAATTCTAACTGGCTTTCCAAAATGCTTTATCCTTTTACTCAAAATTCAAAAATTATTGGTACTGAACCAATAAAATTCACTTACCGTCAAAAATCTGGGATTATCGAAAGATATTCCGCTCTCATCGGTGCCAACGATCCCTATGCCTTTATCACTGGTGTTTATGACCGACAAAATTTCGTCAATTATAAATGGACAGGACTTAAAATAAACCAAATCGATAAACATCAATATATAGAAATTAAACTCGATCCAAATCGATCTATCCCAACCATCGGCGCTAACGGTACGATTTTCAAATCTAGTTTTTTAAAAGAAAATCTTAAATCAAACTATCTGTTCGACATAGATATTCTTTCTCAAATCCTTCAACAAACCCAAAAACCAATTTTATTTGCCAAAGTTAAAGTTGGTATTATTCACACTTTTTGTGAATCATCCATCAAAAAATTTATTCGTAAACAACATCGTCGCCTGGTCGATTATTATACTTACCAATCTCTCAGGAATTACCAATGGAACGCTAATAATTCATACCCCCAAATTAAATTTATTCTTTACTCAATTTTAATTATTCCCGCACTGATAGATTCATTCAAAGGTTTTTTCCATAAACCAGATATAGTTTGGTTTCTTCATCCATTTTTTTGTTTTATTACTCTTCTTACCTATACTTTTGTCACTTTACAGTTTAAACTTGGGTTACTTAAACCAATTAATCGAGACTTATGGCAACAATAGATATCCTTATTCCTACTTATAACGGCTCAAAATATATTTCTGAAACAATCAATAGCATTTTGTCTCAATCATACAAAGATTTTCGAATTATCATTTGTGATGATGCTTCTAAAGATAATACGGTTCAGATCATAAAAGCTATCAAAGATCCCAAAGTTATCGTCAAAACTCACGCTAAAAACCTTGGTTATTCGCTAAATCTAGAACGGGGCAGAAGTTACGTTGAAGCTCCTTTCATCTATCTCATGGGCCAAGACGACATCATGGCCACAGACACCCTTAAAAACACCATCAAAGCCTTTAAACTTTCTCCTCAAATAGGAGCCGTTACTCGACCATATTTTTGGTTTGACAAAGATACAAACATTCCAGTTAGAGCAAAAAAACAACTCAGCGCGAGAAAAGACACTATTGTAAAAATCACCGATAACCCCAAAAAAGTTATTCGTGTTTTTGAAACATTAGATCAACTTTCTGGGTTAGCTTACAGAAAAGAATTTTTTAATATTCCTTTTCACTCAGATATTTTTCCTTGCCACATTTATCCTTTTGCCGAAATTTTTAAAAATCACCCCATAGTTTTTCTCAAAGATTACAATATTGCAGTGCGTATCGCCAGCAGCCAAACCAGAAGTTTATCGTCTATTTACAATAAATCTCCACTTCTTAGTTGGGTTCAGATGGTCCAATCAATTTTTTCTGAAAAAAAATATCAAAAAATTCAAAAGTATTTAATCAAAGACTTTATCACCCAAAACTATGTTGGTTTAGTCCAACTACGTAATTATGCCCGATATCAATATTTTTTAAGAGAGATTTGGTATCTGATTAAATTTAATTGGAAAAATATTTTTAGCCTTTCTTTTTGGTTCTTTTCACTTGGTTGCATTATTACTCCAGCAAAAATTCTAATCCCATTAGTCGATTGGTATAAAAACAAAATATACGCCAAAAGTTTAATTGAAATTAAGTTTAAATATAAATTTTAATATGTACCAGGTTTTCCTATTTTTAAGCAAAATATATACTTTTTTAATTAAAAATAGTTTTCAGGCATTTGGAAAAGGTTCAATTATTAAACCATTTTTAAATTTATCCCACGCAAATTTTATTAGTGTTGGCCAATATGTCAACATTGGAAATTCTTGTCGAATCACGGTTAGCACAGATTTTCATGGCCTGCCTGTCAAAAGTAAAACTAAAACCAAAATTAAAATTGGCGATAATGTAGATATCGGCGACAACAGCTTTATTAGTGCCAATAACAATATCCAAATAGGCAACCATGTAATTATGGCCCCTTTAGTATTTATCACTGATCATGATCACGGATTTATCAACCTTACCAAAAATCTTCACCAACAACCCCTTACTGAAAATGGCTTTGTCAAAATCGAAGACAATGTTTTTCTTGGAATCAAATGTAGTATTTTAAAAAACGTCACCATTGGTGCTCATTCTGTTGTCGGTGCTAACTCTGTCGTAGTAAAAGATGTGCCTCCTTTTTCTGTTGTTGCTGGCAATCCAGCCAAAATTATCAAAAAACTAAAATGAGATTACTTCGTTATTTTAAGAATTTAATCGAAATAAATCCTGGGGTATCTTTTGTCTTTGATCGATTAGCCTCTACCCCTATTTACCAAAAAATTATTAAAAATAAGATAAACAAAACCATTTTTAATCTTAAGAAAAATAAAAACTACAACATCATTATTGAAACCACTAACTTTTGTAATGCTCAATGTGTCATGTGTCCTCACACCATCATGAAACGTTCTCAAAAAATAATGGACGAGACCATTTTTAATAAAATTATTAATCGAATCAAACAAGAGAATATCCACCCTAATGCTTTTATTTTAAATGGATTTGGAGAACCTTTAGTTGATCTCTATATTATTAATCGAATTAAAACTATAAAATCTATTTTCCCTCAATCAAAAATAAAATTTTATTCCAATCTTAATTTAGCTAATCAAAAATTAATCAAAAAAATAGTCAGTTCTGGTCTCAATGAAATCAATATCAGTTTTAATGGCTATAATCGTCAAAATTATCAAAAAGTCATGAAAATAAACTATCTTAAAACTCTAAAAAATCTCAAATTTTTAATTAAAACTAAGCAAGACACCTTCTCTCCCCTTAAAATCAGAATTTCTATGACTTTAGTCAAATACAACGAAAAATCAGCACAAAAATTTATTCAAAAATGGAGTCATTTAGTCGACTCCGTCAGTGTTAATAAAGTTCACGATTACCATCATAGCGTTAAAAATATCACCAATAAATTTAAAATTAATTTTCAAAAACCGGCTTTTCCTTGCAAATATATTTGGGACACTATTCCTATTGACGTTGATGGTAATGTCACTCTATGTTGTTTAGATTACGAATCTCAATACAAGTTCGGCAATATCAAAACACAACCAATTTTAAAAAGTTTTTATAGCCCCCAATTTAACACTATTCGACAGCAACATCTAAACAACAATATTTCTCAAATTAATATGTGTCGCACCTGCTATACCCCATACAAAAATGGGGTAGAATGGTTAATCGATAAATTATTATAAAAATGAAAAGAAAAATTGAGCATAAAATAAGCTATTTTTTATTTCATATTTTTTCCAAATTACCTTTGTGTTTTAAACACTACATTTCCAAAATTTATTTCCAACCAAAATTCGAAAAAGGCAGCACTGTTTATGGATTTACCATATTTGGCCCAAATGTTGAAATTGGAGAATATTCATATCTTCACTCTCCCACCAGATTGTCTCAAATTAAAATTGGTAAATTTTGTTCAATCGCTAAAGGGTTTACCACTATCAGTCACCGTCACAAATATGAAAATTTTTTCAACTACAAATTCAACAACGAAATTAATTCTCCATTCACTTTCAAATATTATAAAAACACTAATGATGTAAATATTAACAAATCAATTATCATTGGTAATGATGTTTATATCGGCTACAACGTTACTATTCTTGGTGGAGTCACCATCGGTGACGGTTCAATCATTGCTGCTTGTTCTTTAGTCAATAAAGACGTTCCCCCTCATACTATTTATGGTGGAGTTCCAGCAAAATTTATCAAAAAGAAAATTATTAAAAATAAACAAATCAAAAATTTCGATTTTAACCAAAAAAACTATTTCAAAAAACTAGAAAAAATTATCCAAAAAGATTATGAAAATAATCGTTAATTTAACCACACTTACCCAAAACGGAATTATCTCAATTTGGTTTCATAAATTTCAAAAAATTTATAAAAACAATCACCAATTAGATATTTTTTATGGCAACAAAATAAATAAATTTACAAAAACACCAAGATCAACCAACTCCCTTCCTCAAGTAAAATCAAAATTCAAATTTACTTTTTATTGTATTTTTAGGAATCTTCAATCTTTATTTAAAATCAAAAAATTTAAAAACTATGATGTATTTTATTCGCCTTCATCAGTTTTAGATCTCGCTATCCTGCCATTTTTTACCAAAATCTTTTATCCAAAAATTATTTGGACAACGGTTTTCGACAACATTGTCCCTATTACTGATCCCGGCAATAAAATTACTCGTTTTATGGCTTGGTTATTTTTTCAAATCAGTCTAATTTTAATTCGTCGGGCTGATTTAATTTTCGTTATTTCTCCAGAATTGCGCCAGTTTTTAATTAAAAAACATTTTAATAAAAACAAAATTATTATTACTGGAAATGGTATCGAAACTGATCTTATAAAAAAATCTAAAAAAAAGAAGTATCTTTACGATGCCCTATTTATCGGTCGTATTAATGAAACCAAAGGAATCTTTGATATGTTACAAGTTTTAAAACAAGTCAAAAAAAAATATCCAAAATTCACCTTGGCTATTATGGGAGACGGGGATGAAATTACAAAAAATAAATTTAAAAAACAAATTAAATTAATGAATTTAGAAATCAACATAAAATTCTTGGGGTATATTTCTGGAGTCGAAAAATTTAACATCATCAAAAGTAGCCGGTGTTTTTGGTTTTTAAGCGTCAGTCAAAGCGAAAGTTTTGGAATTGCTCTTATGGAAGCTGTTTCTTGTGGAATCCCTGCCTTTACCTATAATCTTCCTGTCTTTAAAAAAATTTACCAAAACCAAGAAGTCATTTTTTCCCCCCTTCATCAAACCAATATCGTTGCCCAAAAAAATATTAAACTTTTTCAATCAAAAAAATTTAATAACTTAAACGGACAAAAATTACTAGGAAAATATTGTTGGGAAAATATTGTTAATCTAGAAATTAAAGCAATCGAAAAAATTATTTAATAATTGCTGAATCTGTTGCAGTTATCAAAGCCGCATTCAACGAATTATAAAGATCTTTAATTTCTTTTATATTTGGATAATATTTATACATCTCATCAGCAATTCTTTTTGATTCAGTAATCATACCAACCCTCTGATAAGCTACTGCAGCCATATAACGAACTTCCAAATCAGCCGGCTTCAATTGTATCAAGATATTTAAATGTTTTGATAATTCCGTTTTATTTTTTTCCATCATATCAAGTTGAACTAAAGTTTGATACGTTTGCACTAAAGTTGAGTTATAAGTAAGTGCTATTTCATAACCATATCTAGCTAAATCTAACCTTCCGATTTTATAAAGTATATTTGCTTGATTATGATAAGCATCAGCATAATTTGGTTTTATGGCAAAAGATTGGGCAAAACCTTTAATAGCATTTTCATATTGACCTAACTTATCATAATCATCACCAATATTATTCCAAGCATTATGGCTATTTGATGACACCTGACAAGTATTCACCCACAAATTATGATTTGTTTGCCAATCAATATTTCTTAAAACAATTCTTCCACCATAAAAAGCTATTAATACCGACAAAAACCCTACAACTGCTATTTTTTTTGATTCCCAAAATTTTTCCATCATTATGGCTAACAACAAAGCCCACCCCAAAGATCCCAAAAACATATATCTTTCCGCTACTAACCAACTTACTTTTACTGGTGCCATTGATGGCGCCGCCGCTCCAAATATAAATGCCAAAGCAAAAAAAATTTTTTTATCTTTAAACCAAAACCAAACCAAACTTCCTAAATACGTCAATAGTATCAACCAATTCAACCAAACCGGAATAGCATACAGAGTGTGATACAAGGTTAAGTCAGTCGGCATCAAAATTAATTGTAAATATTTTGTTATCGCCGTTGGATATTGAAAAAAAGGATTATAAAAGATACTATCTGAAGCATTTATTCCTGAATTTACGGAATTTATTCTATCTAATATATTTGGAGACAAAACCAACAACATCAAGATTGATAACGAACCAAACGCTACCAGTATCTTCCCTATATTCAACTTTTTCTTTAATTTATTATCAAAAGACATCCAATATAAAATCAGCAATATAACTAACGCCAACGACCTTACTTTCTCCGCTGCAAAAGTCAAAAATAACGAAGCTATAAAATAATATAAATATTTTTTCTTTTCTGTTTTTGAATAAAAAATAAATAGACACATTGATATCAGTACAAACAAAGCATTTAATAAATACGGTTTTCCTGAAATCCAAGAAACTGCTTCTACGTGAATTGGTAAAACAGAAAAGATTAAAATTGCCAAATAGGGGATTACTCCATCACTAAACAAAAGCTTAAGACAAATAAATCCTATCAACAAAATAAGTAAATAAAGAATCAAACTGGTTATATGATAAACGATTGGATTACCAATTCCAAAAGTCACTGCCAAAAACCAATTAATCATACCCGTCATCCCTCCAGAAAAGCCATTTTTAAAACTCATTATTTGAGGATTTTGAGGGATAGTTGCATAATCATCCGACACAAACGCTCCCCATAATGAATTAAAATAAACCACCACTACACCCAAACATAAAATTAACAAAAACTTCCAATTTTTACGAAATATTTCTCTTATCCCAGTCATTTTTTCTTCCAAGATATTTTCTTTCTGACCACTTTCCCTCTTCAATCTTTTTAATTTCTTCTGCGACATACAACCATTTTACTAAAAGCTACCAGCTATTTACTACTAGCTAATCTCTAATTGGCTAAAGAATTCTCCCACTTTTTCTTCACTATGTCTTAACCTCATATTTTTTACTTCAATTGTTGCTATATCAGCCATCACCGTTTTAATTGTTTTTTCTCGCACTGGTTTTACCAATACTGCATGTTCCAATTTATAAAAGTCTAAAACTCTTTTAAAAGTTTTTTGGTTTAATTTAGACACATCAGCCATCAATACAAAATCAAAAGGGAATACACATTTTAAATGTTTTTTAAAAATTTCCACATAGCCTTTTTGAGTCGCCTCCTTGGTTTCATTTGCTGTCGCCAATATATTAGTCATCAAAATCTTCTTAGCTTTACTTTGATTATATGCCTCAACCATTCCTGTAGGTAAAAAATTGGGCAATACTGAACCATAAGTTGTACCAGGACACAAAATTATCACTTCTGCATTTTTTACCGCTTCTGTAGCTTCTTTTGTAGCTTGCACTTGAGGTTCCAACCAAATATCCACGATAATGTCATTCGACATTCTTAAATCATCAACAAAATTTTCTCCCACATATTCCTTTCCAGAAACTGTTTTCAAACAAATATTTGACACTCCAACTGATACAGGAATAATTTCTCCTTCCAACTTCGCTCCAGTTAATCTCGAAAATAAAGCATCAACTTCTCCCAAATTACCCATTTTTTCTGCCAAATATTGAAAAAAAGTATTGCCAAAATTACGTCCTCGACCATCACGATATCTCAACATATCTTCCCAAAGTTCCATCTGTTTTCCATCATTCCACAAAGAAATTAAAGCCCGCCAATAATCCGAAAAAGCCAACACTCCACCCCGTTCATCGGTTCTAATTCTGCCCGTGTCACCACCACTATCAAAAGTCGTTACCACCGAACTTATATTTTTAAAACCAGCCTTAACTAAAGCCTTATTGACCACCGGCATTCCAGTTCCCCCGCCGATAGTACAAATCTTAGTTTGTAAATTCATAACCAATATTATACCAATAATGTTAAACTAAACCATGTTTTCCCTGATTAAAGAAATCAAAGCTATCTACAAATGGCGAGAATTATTGTGGCAAATGGTTGGTCGTGAAGTTAAAGCTCGCTACAAACAATCAGTTTTAGGCTATTTTTGGGTAATTTTAAATCCATTAGCCCAAATGCTAGTCATGAGTTTTGCTTTTTCAGTCATCTTACGTATTCCCACATTTGCCGCTGCCAATATCCCTTATTCCATTTTTCTTTTTGTCGCTCTGCTACCTTGGAGTTTATTTTCAAACTCTCTTGGCTCTGCTGCCTCATCTTTAGTTAGCTCCGGCAGTCTCATTACCAAAATTTATTTTCCTCGAACTATTTTAGTCATTTCCACTATTTTTGCCAAAATAATTGATTTTCTTTTTGCTTTAACTATTTTAGTCGCTTACATGGTTTTTTTTCAACTTCCTATCAGTTGGAATATTCTTTGGGTTATCCCTATATTTATCATCCAACAAATTTTTACCCTAGGTTTATCACTTTTTTTTGCCGCCGCCAATTTACTTTATCGTGATATTCAATATCTTTTAAGCATGATTTTACTTTTGTGGATGTATGCCACTCCAGTTATCTACTCGGCAGATTCTATCCCTGCCAAATACAAAATTCTTTTTCAAATAAACCCTATGGCAGTTATTATCAACGCCTACCGTCAAGTAATTCTTGGTGGGGGAGAACCAAAATATTCTAGTTTAGCCATAGGATTGGTAGTTTCTCTAATCACCCTATTCATCGGTTTTTCTTACTTCAAATCCCGCGAAAAAATCTTCGCCGATAATATTTAAACTATGCCAATTTTAAAAATAGACCATCAACCAACACTAGAAGAAATAGAATTATTAACCCAAGAATATCCTCAATATATAAAATTATCTGTTGATTTAAAACAACAAATTATCTATGGCGGTAGTCGTCTTCACTACGAATGTGAACAAAAATTAATTCAAAACTATAATTCTCAAAATGAAGATATTTGGAGTGGAGGAATCAATTTAATTACTCAAAAAATAGAATACACTGCCGTGGCTAACATTAAACCGTCACAAGACAATCCATCCCTTGAAATACTTAATCCAGAAAATCGAGAAAAATTTAAAAAAATCGTTAAAAAATATTTTCCCGAATATGACTAACAAAATATACCAAAACTATATGAATCTAATCAGCGATTCCTATCGCGGAATTTATGAATTAGTTGACCCAAAAATTGGCAATAATAGTTTTTTTGTCAAAAATTATCTAAAAAATATCACCTTAATTACCGATAAATATCCAAAATATAAAAAAATTTTAAACCTCAAAGAAATTTCTTCACCAAAAACTGATCCCAAAATCAAAGCTGAATATTTATTAGACAACAGTCGAGTTGTTTTAAATTTTATTTCCAAAATCTAGTCATTTTTCTTGCGCGATTTCTTCGCGATTCAAATAACCCCGTCATTGCAAATCTATCACCTGCGTCATTGCGAACGAAGTGAAGCTCTCATTGAAGGTTTACCACAACTTTCGGTAATTATCACCAAACACGTCATTGCGAAAAGCAGTTACCAAAGCGACGAAGCAATCTCATTGGAATAGGCAGTTATTTCTCTGTAAATTCAATTCCATATTCAATCATTCCAGTTTTAGTTTCCTCACAAGCGATATCAACTGCTTCCTCTAAATTTTTACCTTTCCCAATCTTTCTTATAATTTGTCCACCACTCGCATTTAATTCCTTAACTTCAAATGTTTTTCTATTTATCAAAATATAATTATCCGCACTCATAATTTTTTATTTAATTATAATTTATATTAGTAAAAAATAATATCAATTTAAATATTAAGACTTAATGGATTTTTTCTGTGACAAATAGTTTTTTTTGGAAATAACTGACTTCCCAAGTTCACTTTCCAATTCTTTTCTGGCATTTCCGGCAATTCTACCACCTCTATGTGCATCCTTTTTTAATTTGGGTACACCAATGGATTTTTCTTGACGATGAATTTCAGTGGTAGATCTTTCTCCTAACATGGTAAAAATCAACTCGAAATCATCCATGTGATCTCGTAAATTTTCTCGTTTGAGTCCTTTGAGTTTTTTATACTCAATTGGGGTTACTCCAAAAGTGGCTTTGGAAATTTCTGCAGTCAAAATTTCATAATCTTTTTGTTCTTTAGCCCCTCGTTTTTGCCATTCGTCAGTTAATTCTTCGCGGATAGCAATACCACGCATTCTTTTCTCAATCCAACTTTCTGGATAACCTTTTGCTTTATATAAAGCTCGTGTTCTTTTGGTAGCTAATTCTGGATCTTCAATTTCTTGCACTCGTTCATAACCAACTTTAGCCAACCACAATTTAAATGGTTCAGCTTTTGGTGATGGAATTGATTGAATAATTCTAAATATTCCCTCAGTATTGGCACAATCAGTCTCACGCATTTTTCCGTCTGGAGCTTTTAATTTCAACCCGTGACAAAATGTCACGACTTGATTACTTTCTTCAATCATTCTTTGTTTTAGTTTTCGCCAATAAGCTCCACCGTCAACACTTTCAGCTAATACACTGCAAACATCTACCACTGAAAACCACCATTCATTTAAATATATTATTCTTCTAATTTTTTTCCCTTTAAAAATTGCCAAATGATTGTTATTCATACAAAAATAATACTCGGCTAAAAAACCATGTCAATAAGTAAAACCAAACAAAACCCGAATATTAATAGTTAGTAATCTTATCAAAACTTTGAAATAATCATATCAAAATGATGTGATTATTCATTTAACATGATATGATTTATTTATGAAAAATATTAATGACCGTCAGTCAAAAATTTTAGAAATTTTTAAACCAGAACAATTTATTAGCCCAAAAGAAATTCTTGCCAAACTTAATCAAAAAATTTCTTTAATTACGATTTCGCGTGATCTAACTAAATTAGTCGAACTTAAGTATATTAATAGAAACGGTAGTGGCCCAGCTACTCAATATTCTTTATTGCCCAAAACTTTATTTTCCCGACCTATTGACTATCAAAATTACTTTAAAATAGAAACAGATAAAAGAGATATCTTGATTAACTTCAATACTAAAATTTTTTCTCAACTTTTAAATTTTCCTATTTTTACATCAAAAGAAGAATCTCAATTGGAAACACTTTTAAAAAAGTTTAAGAAAAATTATTCTCAATTATCACCAACCATAATCAAAAAAGAAATTGAACGAGTTACTATTGAACTTAGCTGGAAATCCAGTGTCATTGAAGGCAATACGTATACCCTGTTAGAAACTGAACGTTTAATTAAAGAAGGCAACGAAACTGAAGGTAAACAAAAAGAAGAAGCTATCATGCTTTTAAATCACAAGAAAGCTTTAGATTTTGTTTTTGAAAATAAAGATTTATTCAAAAAAATTGATCGCTCAAAAATAGAACAGTTGCATAAAATAATTACTAATAATTTAGGTATAACTGGAAATATTAGAAAAACCTTAGTGGGTATTACTGGCACAAAATTTAAACCATTAGATAATCAATTCCAAATTACTGAAGCTATTGATAATTTTTGTAATTTAATTAATAAAACTCAAAATGTTTTTTCTAAATCACTGCTTACAATTATTCTTCTTAGCTATATCCAACCATTTGAAGATGGCAATAAACGTATTAGTCGAATATTAGGCAATGCTGTTTTAATTGCCAATAATAGCTTTCCATTACCATTACGAAGTGTTGATGAAAATCTTTATAAAGAAGCCACTTTACTTTTTTACGAACAAAATAATTTAAATTTATTTAAACAATTATTTCTAGAGCAATGTCAATTTTCAGTTGAAAATTACTTCAGGGTATAAATCCCACACATCATTGCGATCCGCCAGCTAGCGGAGAAGCAATCTCATTAAATATATTCAGCGAAATTTTAATAAAAGAAAGGCGCCGGGGTATGTGTGTTGTAGTGTCAGCATAAATGCTGTCTTGCAACCCCCCCCGGCGCCTTTACATCAGAGATAAAGTTTTTTACAACCGCCTTCAGCGATAACCATATCGGAGGTAATAACCTCTGGGATATTGGCCTTTACCGGCGCATCAGTAAAAAGTCTTGTCTTGAAATCTTCAAGCTCGTCAGTTTTTGCTCCTGGTCCAACCAAGACGTGGCTTACACCACAAATCGGTCCCAAGTGACAAACTGAAGTACCTGCAGTGACGAAAATTGTTTCATCGCCAACAGATGGAAAACCAAAAGCAAGGCTAGATAATCCCAGATAATTTTGCAATCTAATCGCCAAACACTCATCCAGTGACGAAACCACATAAGTTTTACCCACCGATTCGTGTAACGACGTTAAGATTGGATCCACCCAATCTCCTCGTAGAATATTGGTTGCCATCTTGATAGGTAACGAATGGACAAAGTCATAACAATCTCTCGACTTCAAGAAAGCCTGTTCTGCAATAACCTCATCCCATCCGTCCACGTTTGACAAGAGACGTCTTACATACACAAACTTCTCCTCCGGATTTTTATACGCCCCCCATAAGGTGCCGTACAAGAAGTTACTGTCGTACAAGTACACAGAAACACCATGATTCTTTCGAATCATATCCAGAATCTCGTGGGAAAGGACTCCAGCCAGCACCAGCAATTCAGTCATAAACAAACACCTCCAATTTATTTGAGTCCTAAGCCGAAGCTTGAGCTCAATCTAAACACTATTTTATTAATAATGTTCACATCAAGCCCAAGCTTTTTTATCTCTGATTGTAAATGTACCTTTCTTAAAATTACCAAAACTGCAATTAGTTTTTTAACTTATAAGAAATGCCCCAATTATACTCAAAATTTCTAATACGTCAATAATATAGGATAATTTTTTAATTATTTTCCTTGCGCGATTCTTGCGCGATTATTGCGCGATTCGCATTAAGACTATATACTATAAATAGATGTTTAAACCAAAATATACTTTAACCGACGAGATCCTCAAAAACATTAGCTATATTTCAGAAGTAAAAAACTTTATTGAAACTGCCAAAATTATTCCGGTGTCAGAAATAAAGCTTCAAAGAATGGCTTTGATTCGTATGTCACAAGGGTCCACTGCCATTGAAGGGAACATTTTAAATCAAAAACAAGTTGAAAACATTCTTGCTGATAAAAAAATTGACGCTCCCAACAGAGATGTTTTTGAAGTCAAAAATTATCTTTCAGCCCTAAAATATATTGGCACTTTTGTCAAAAAAAATCGCAAATTATCGTCAAAAACAATTTTAAAAATTCACCGTTTAGTCACTCAAAATACTCTCGAACCAACCGATTCTGGTTGTTTCAGAGCTAGACCAGTTTATGTTGTTCGCCATTTTTTTGGACTAAACAAAAAAATCATTTATACTGCACCCACAGCCAAACAAGTTCCTTCTTTAGTTTCTGAGTTAGTTTCATGGATTAATCAATCAGAAAACAACAACATTCACCCTATCGTAGTCGCCGCTGTTGCCCATCAAGAAATTGCTGCTATTCATCCATTTGCTGATGGTAATGGTCGTACTGCTAGGGCTCTAGCCACTCTTATCCTTTATCAAAAGGGTTATGATTTTCGCCGTTTGTTTGCTCTAGAAGATTACTATAATTCCGACCGTCAAAAATATTATCAGGCTATTAATTGTGGTGAAAAATATTTTTCAGACAAAAACTTAACCAATTGGGTCTCTTATTTTATTTCTGGTTTCAAAGACGAAATTAACAGTGTCAAAACTAAAATTCAACAAATATCTATCAAGGTAGGTGATGATAAAAAACAGATATTCCTAACCGAAGACGAACAAAAAATTATTAGTTTTATCGATCAATTTGGTCAAGCAAATTCTGATGATATTACTAAAATTCTTTCCGTTTCCAAACGTACCGCTCAACTAAGACTTCTTAAACTCAAAAAAAATGGCCTAATAAAACAAATCGGACAAGGTCCATCGTCTACATATATAATATATTAACAAAATGAAATCTAACCCTCTAACACTTCTAAAACCCAAGACTCCCCAAAACGACTCTGTTATTTCGTTCTCTCACGTCACCAAACAATTCAGTAAATTAAGTCAAAAAACTTTCAAAGAATTTATTCCCGCCCTATTTCGTGGCGAAAAAACCAGTGAAAGTTTTACCGCTCTAAACGACATTTCTTTTGAAATCAAAAAAGGGGAGACAGTCGGTATCATCGGCCCCAATGGCAGCGGTAAATCGACCATCCTAAAGCTCATCGCCGGTGTCATGAGCCCTACTTCCGGTACTATCTCAGTCCACGGCAATATCTCACCCCTTATCGAACTAGGTGCTGGTTTCCACCCCGAACTCACCGGCCAAGAAAACATATTTCTCAACGGCTCTATCTTAGGCCTATCCCAAAAAGAAATCACCAAAAAATTCGATAGTATTGTCGAATTTGCCGAATTACAGGAATTTATCGATCAACCCGTCAAACACTACTCCTCCGGCATGTACATGCGCCTAGCCTTCGCCGTAGCCGTCCACACCAACCCCGAAATCCTCATTGTCGATGAAATCCTATCAGTAGGGGACGACGCCTTTCAAAAAAAATGTTTCGCCAAAATGGAAGAATTCAAACGCTCCCAAGACGTCACCATCATCTTCGTCAGTCATTCCCTCGGCCAAGTCAAAAGTTTTTGTACTCGTTGTATCTATATCAACGACCACCGCATCCAGTTCGACGGCGAACCAAAATTAGCTGTTGAAAAATATGAAAATAAATAACACATTAAACTAATAATGAAAATTGCAATTGATATAACAGCGATAACTACAGCAAGAGGAAACTTTGGAGATAAATCTGGTGTTTACAGGTACACATTGAATCTCATTAAAGGATTAATTAGCCAAAAGCAAAAAACAGACACTATCTGTTTAATAGATTCTTTCGGAATCAAGACGTCAAACATTCCTGATGAAATATCCAAACTATGTCTAATCGATAAAGTCACTTTCAAATCTTTCCCTAAGCCAATTTTTTTTCATTTTAAAAAAACTAAATTTTCAAAAATACCAGTTTTAAGATGGTTTTTAAAAAAAATTGATTGTTGCATTTTAGATAAAATATATCAACGTATCGGGTGGTTCATCTATACAAGAAATGTTAATATTTTTCTTGAAAAAGAAAAATTTGACCTAATCCACTTTTCAGACACAGTCTACTTTCCCACAAAGATAAAAAATATTTTGACAGTTCATGATTTAGTACCATTTGTTCTTCCAGAATTTCAAAAAGAAGAAACGATAGAAATTCATAAAAGAAGACTAGAATTTATCGAAGAATACACATCTGGTGTAATTTGTGTTTCTCAAAACACTCAAAAAGATTTCAATAAAATTTGTAAAACCAAGATTCCTACAAAAGTAATCTATGAAGGAAGTGATAACACATTTCATAAAATTGACAAAAAAGAATTTGATTTATTGCTAGAAAAACTTTCCAACGATGAACTTAAAAAAATAAAATGGAAAGAGTTTTATCTGAGTTATGGGACAATTGAACCAAGAAAAAACTATGAAACGCTAATTAAAACTTATTCTGAGCTGTACTTCAATAACAAAATCACCAAAAAGCTCGTAATAGTTGGAGGAAAAGGGTGGGGAGGTATTTACGAAAAACTAGAAAGCTTTATTAAAGAAAATTCATTAGAAAAACAAATTATTTTATTCGGATTTGCATCTGACAGAATATTAAACTCTTTACTCAATGGGTCTTATTGCTTAATTTATCCATCTCTCTATGAAGGTTTCGGCCTTCCTCCATTAGAAGCAATGAATTTAGGAATCCCAACAATAACATCAAATACTTCCTCATTACCAGAGGTGGTAGGGAATAATGCTTTGATGTTTTCACCATTAGACACCAAAAAATTAGAAAACTTATTTCTAGAAATAGAAAAAAATAAAAGGTGGAAAGAACAAAGCGAATATTCTCTAAAAAGATCAAAACAATTTTCATGGGATACCACAGGCAAAGAGACAATTGATTTTTACAGAAAAATAGTTGAATGACAATTTTTAGAAAAATAAAAGAAAAAATAAATTTTTACCTGACAATCCAGCGGATAACTCACAAGTACCAAACGATTTACATAGTATCAGCTGCAGGATATACAAATGTAGGTGATGATTTAATGTTATCTACACTCAATCGACTTTTTAAAAATAAAGAAAAATATTTTTTAGTTGCAGGAATTAACAATAATAAAAAAGTAATATCTAATGTAAAAAAAATAGGACTAACTTCTATTGACAGTCTTGAGAAAATTAATAATAAAAATTCAATAATATTAATTGGTGGGGGAACCTTATTTAACACGAATGCATTCAAAAACGAAATCTATTTAAAATACGCAAAAAAAATCTTAGATAAAAATATTGATTTTGGATTTATTGGGATAGGCATTACAGACATTAAAAACAAAGATTTAGCAAAACTTATATTTACAAAATCAAAAATTAATACAGTCAGGAATAAACAAAGCTTTAAAAAAATATATAAAATTACTCAAACAAATAAAAACACGCTGATTGTAGGAGATATAGCTGAACACTACAATTATCCAAAAAAAATACACAAGAAACAAAAAGATAAAATTATTGGTATATGTTTAAGTAGAAAAAATACACCAGATATAAAATATATAGTCAATCTTATTAAGATTTTTAAAAATAATGGTTTTAATGTAATTTTATTTAGTTTTGCCAACCATCCATTTGAAAAAACCGAAAATGATTTTATATATGCCAAAGAAATTAAAAAAGAAACCGATGATCAATCAATAAAAATAATATCTGCTCAAAGCCCTATTAGTGAAATAATTGCATCTGTCCAAGAGTGTGATTTTATTATTACTAATAGGCTTCATACTACAATTATTGCCCACAAAACAAAAACTAAAGTGATTAATATTAGCAAAGAAAACAAATGTGTTAATTATTGTAAAAATAATAATATTCCTCGTATTACAAAACAAAAAAAGATATTAACCTACATAAATAACTACATTCGGACAAATCCATAAGTAGTCAAAATATGGTATATTTGACCTAGAATGAAAATTGGATTTGATATCACAATGTTAGTCTACTCAGGATCTGGAGTTGCCACCTATACATACAATTTAGTCAGTGAACTTCTTAAGAATGATAAAAAAAACGAATACCACCTTTTTTACTCTTCACTAAGAAGACCAAAGAACTTCTATTATTTAAATGAATTAAAAAAACTTGGAGGTCATATTCACTCATGGCGTTTTCCACCAAAACTATTAAAACTTTGGTGGGGAAAATTGCACATCATCCCGATCGAATGGTTCACTGGTAAAATGGATTTCTTTCATACTTCAGACTTTTTAAGACCACCATTACTAAAAGGAACTGTTGGCATAACCACTATCCACGATCTCACTTGGAAGATATACCCTCAATGGCATACAGAAGATGTTATTAAAGCACACTCGTTGAAACTCCAAAAGACTATTAAATATAATGATGTAATACTTTGCCCGTCAGAATGGACAAAAAAAGATCTTCTTAGAGAATATCCAAAATCTATTAACAATAAAATTTATGTCATATATGAAGGTGTTGATAAAAAATTTAAACCAGCAAAAAAAGAAAACAAATTAAAAACTTTAGAAAAATATAATATTAACCAACCATACATTATATATGTAGGGGCAATTGAACCAAGAAAAAATTTAATTCGTCTCATCAAAGCTTTTAATTTGCTAATTAAAGAAAAAAAATATTCAAATTTAAACCTCGCAATAGGAGGCAGAGCAGGTTGGAAAAACCAAAATGTTTTTGATTTAGTGAAGAAGTTAAAATTAGAAAATAAAGTTATATTTACTGGATTTATTCAAGATAAAGATTTATCCACACTGTATTCAAATGCCCAATGTTCTTGCTATGTTTCGTTGTATGAAGGTTTTGGTCTCCCCCCGCTGGAAGCTCAATCGTGTGGTTGTCCTGTTGTCACTTCAAATATATCCAGTATTCCAGAAGTCATTGGAAAATCTGCAATCTTAATAAATCCATACAAAACAACAAGCATCAAAAATGGTATAAAAGAATGTATTCAAAATAAAAAAATCATTTTTCAAAAAGGGTTATTAAATTCTCAAAAATATACATGGAAGAATACAAGCCAAAAATTCCAAAAAATAATAGAAACATATTGAAAACTTTTTTTGAAATAGCTATAGTTTTACTAATAACAACACTGTTATTTGTCATTACATATAGAGACAACCTTCAAGATTTACATATACCTTTTTCAAATCACGGCGACATAACTCTCACACTATCAAATATAAAGACAATTCAAGAAAAGGGCTGGTTTTTATCAGAAACAAATAGGTTAGGAGCTCCATTTTCTAGTAATTTTTTTGACTATCCAACAGCAGATTCTCTATCTTTTTTTGTTCTGAAATTAATAGTTTTAGTAGTAAAAGACCCAGTTCTTACTATAAATTTGTTTTTTTACTTAATCTTTTTACTAATTGCGATAACCAGTTATCTAGTGTTTCGAAAATTAAAAATCAAAAAAATTTTGTGTATTGTTGGTAGTATTCTTTTTACATTTTCTCCATATCACATAATAAGAGGAGTTAACCATCTTTTTCTTTCATCGTATTTCACTATTCCCATAGTATTTTTAATCTGTTTTTGGATATATCGGGGAAAATTAAATAAAAAAAAACTATTATTCTCATTTTTAATAATGTTGATCATAGGATCAACTGGAATTTACTACGCTTTTTTTTCCGTTTTCCTTTTAATTTTCACTGGTTTTTTATCACTCATAAATAAAAATAATAAATATCTTCTCCATGTGATTATTCTATCTACAACCATATGTTTAACCGTATTAACGTGTATCGCACCTAATATAATTTACTCGCACAAATACGGAAAAAACAATGTTATTAGCAATAGACACCCAAATGAAAGCGAATATTATGGTCTTAAAATTTCTAGCTTATTTGTACCAAATTCTGACTATAACTTAACTTTTTTAAAAAACAAAATTGACTTATATAAAAACAGTTACTTTAAATCAGAAAACACATCATATCTTGGAATTATTGGAATAATAGGATTTTTAATATCACTGATATTTCTTTTTATAGATAAGAAAAAAAACAAGATAATTTCATTCATTAGTTATTCCACAATAGGAATATTATTGTTATCTGTTAATTTTGGATTTGGTTCAATTTTTTCTTATCTTATTTCAGCAAAAATCAGAGCATATGTCAGAATAAGTATATATTTAGAATTTTTATCGCTTCTTTTAATAATATATTTGTTAAACAAAATCAAAAAGAAAAATATTTTAATCCTATTAGCTAGTCTTACTTTTATAATTGGTTTTATAGACCAAATATCTATTAAAAGACCTTCATTCCATGAAATTCAAAACCAATTTATAAATGATAAAAACTTTGTAGAAAAAATAGAAGAAAATCACAAAAATGGACTCATTTATCAGTTACCATATAAAAAATTCCCTGAATCAGAACCAATAAACCAACTTTCAGATTATGACTTACTCAATATCTACGTCCATTCAAAAACTCTTAAATCAAGTTACGGAGCAATCAAAGGAAGAGTAGCAGATAAATGGAATATCAAACTAAACAACTTATCGACTATAGATTTTATAAATGAACTTTGTATCCTAGATTTTAATGGAATTTATATAGACAGGTTAGGGTATGAAGATAATGGAATAAAAATAGAAACAGAAATAGAAAAGATAATAAAAGAAAAACCGATAATAAGTGACAACAAAAGATTATCTTTCTTTGATTTAAATAAATACAAAACATCATATTTAAAAACCATTGATCAGAATAAACTAAAATCTCTTAAAGAAAAATATTTAGAGACGATAGAAATTAATCTAGAAAATTGTTATGAAACAGAAATTGAACAAGACCAATCATGGCAATGGTGTCAAAAGGAAGGAAAAATAAAAATTTACAACTACAGCGATAAAAAACGATTTATAAAACTAGAATTTGATTTAATAGTAGACCCAAAGGATATTCTTATAACAAATCAAAATAACCAAATAGACATTTTATCATCAAAGACAAAAAATCACTTCTACTTGGAGACAGAAATTAATGCAGGGCAAAATACACTTACTTTTAAAACAAAATTAAATCAAATAGAAGCCAAAAATGACCAAAGAAATTTATATTTCCAGTTTTTTAACTTAAGTCATTTTGTTAAATAAAATGGAGCTCAAATTTTTCTCCAAAAAAATCTCCAAAGTTATATTTATTCTTGTTTGCTTATTAGTCTCCATTTATCCACTATTACAAATACGCCATACTGGATTCTACTTCGACGACACATATAATTCTCAAACTAAAGGATATGTAGAATATAATAATTTTTCCACTTTTCAATTCAGTAAAAAAATAGCCTCACAATGGTTCCAACAAGGACGAATTATTCCGGGGATTATCTATGGGTATTCGTTGTGGACATATCTATTCACATCACTCGAAAATTATAAATGGACCATAATTACAGTCAACCTATTTTCAATATTTCTGTTCGGATTAATTCTAAAAAATCTTTTTAATTCAAAAAAATTATTTTTATTATCACTAATATTAACTCCTATATTTTTCCATTTTCAAAATTATTCAGAATCTATTACATCATATGGTTTATTACTCCAAATAATTTGGATAAAATTCTGTTTATCCATTTTATTTTTACTTAAATACCTACAAAAAAAACAAAAAAAATTTTTATTTATAAGCCTTTTTTTCTACTTATTATTTTTATGTATGTTCTATGAAATCGCTTATATTTTATTTCCAATAATAATTTTAATCTCATTTATCAAACAAAAAGAAAATTTCAAAAAAGCAATTAAAATATCACTTCCTTATATATTCCTTTCTGTAATTTTTACATTAATAAATTTTTATGTTTTAAACACCTCTAAATCAAATTCACATTACATTGGCAGTACTATTAATTTTAATTTCCCTTTGATTTTTCAAACTTTTCTCAAACAAGAAATAGCATCGTTTCCAGGAACATATTACTTTTATAACAAAAAACCGTTTAATTTAATTAATAAATTAGATTACCTTTACGTTTTCTTAATTTTTATCACCACTTTTACTCTTCTAAAAAAGACATTAGCTAAAAACATTAAATATATTTTCCTATTGGGTATACTATTAATTAGTATACCTGCCATACCAATTGCCCTTTCCCAAAAATATCAACAAGAATTAAGATTTGGTATTGGCTATTTACCGGTTTTTATCCAATTTTTTGGAGCCTTCTGTTTAATAATTTCACTATTTTTATCAATTACAAAAATAAAAAATAAATATATAAAAACCACCTTGATAGTATTAATTTCTCTTATAACCTCATATTTTGCCTTTATTAATGTAGAAAATAATAAAATAGTTACTGAAGATATGAATTCATTCTATAAATATCCAAGAAATCTCTTAGAGCAAGGATTAAAAAATAATTTATTGGAAAGTGTAGAAGAAAATTCAACCATAGTTTCACTTGATCAAAATCCATGGGATACTAGCGCTTTTTACTTAACAAACACTAATAAAAAGTACGATCTCAAATTTGTTGCAACTTATATTCAAGAAATAAATGATTTTCAAAAAATAAATGATTTAAAATTAATTCAAAATATAGAAAAACCACCATATATAATCGGTTATCAACTAAGTAATAAAAACATTGGGAGTGTATTTATAGGCAAATTGTCAAAACTATTAGTAAACACTAAAACTAATGAATTTGATTTATTAATCAATCAAATAAAAATCTTTACGGCAAATAATAAAGATTATAACTATTTAAGCTATGAAAATTACGAAAACAAAAAAACATCAGAAGAAATACAAGAGTTAATTAACAATCAATCCAATCTAATTACACTTGAAACCAAAAAACAAGTAGATCCTAAAACAATATACTTAACCACCAATTGGATTAAAAATCCTAATTTAAATAGCCAAGAAAGCCAAAATATTTTTCTAAATGGAATCAAATTAGAATGGGGAGATGGCTTTTCAGGTTTAGAACAATTAAATAATAATAATTGGCGATGGTGTTCAAACTCGGGAATATTAAAAATAATAAATTTTAATGAATCAATTCAAAAAATATCAATTTCAATGTCAATTAACTCCGGATATCAAGAAAAATCAAACCTCCAAATAAATATAAATAATTCAGAAAAAATAAATCTAAAAATAAATTACCCGGCAATAAAGTTTTCAAAAACTTTTTTTATAAAGCCAGGATTAAATCAGATTGAATTTAACACTAATGCTCCAAAAATAGACGCACCCAACGACCCACGTGACCTACGGTTTAGAATCAATAATTTCTCTATTAATTTTTTACAAATGTAGACAAAAACTCTTTTAAAATATTTTTTATATAATCCATCCTTTCTTTATCTATCCCCGGCCAAACACCTAACCAAAAGGCATTGTTCATAACCACATCAGATTGTTCAAACCTATTAACAATCTTAAAATCATCCCTAAGTTTCACATAGCCAGGGTGTCTCAATAAATTTCCCGCAAACACATTTCTTGTTCCTATTTTATTTTTCTCAAGATACTCAGTTAATTCATTTCTAGTAAATGGAGCATTTTCTTTTACTACTAACGGAAATCCAAAAGGGGACAGCTCAACCTTTTTATCGTCTTCCATTAAAATAAAATATTTTTCATATTTTTTGAAAAAAGTATATAAAGTTTTATAATTTTCTTGTCTTTTTTTAATAAATTTTGGTAATTTTTTAAGTTGAGCTAAGCCAATTGCTGCCTGAAAATCGGTCAATTTTAAGTTATATCCAACTTCAGAATAAATATATTTATGGTCATAGCCATAAGGAAGTTCACCTAATTGCCATTTAAATCTATTTTTACAGGTGTCATCTTTACCAGTTGGGCACCAACAATCTCGACCCCAATCTCTAAAACGTCTAATTGATTTGTGAATTAAAGAGTCGTTAGTAACGATTGCTCCACCTTCACCCATAGTCATATGATGAGCTGGATAAAAACTAAAAGTCGCGATATGTCCAAAAGTTCCTAAATTTTTACCATCATATTTTGATCCCAAAGCATCACAACAATCCTCTATCAACCACAAATCATACTTTTTTACCAATCTCATGATTTCACTCAAATCAAATGGAGTTCCCAAAGTATGAGCAATCATTATTAATCGAGTTTTTTTTGTAATTGCTGCTTCAATTTTTTTTGAATCAATATTTAAAGTATTTAACTCTGCGTCTACAAAAACAGGCTTTAAACCATATTGAATTCCTGGATTTACAGTGGTCGGAAACGATACAGGAGTCGTTATAAATTCATCACCAGCTCTAAGTCTCTTTTCTCCAAACAAATCAGATGTCAGCGCCGCTAAGGCCACTAAATTTGCCGAAGAACCAGAATTAACCAATGACACATGTTTTATACCTAAATATTTTTTAAATTCTTCTTCAAATTTCAAAGAAAATTCACCTTCAGTCCACCAACCATCCTTAGCCACTTTTATAGCATTATTAATTTCTTCTTTATCAAATACCTTTCCTGAAACAGGGATATAAGTTTCACCTGGGACAAATTTAGTTTTCATATTGAATTTTAACTAAAAATTTAACTTTTCATCAACTATATAAACTGGTCTATTTTTAGTTTCTTCCACTATCACTTGCACATACTTACCAATAATACTTAACGCTAATAAATTTATACCGCCAAAAAACACCACTGCCAACATAATTGGGATAGAAGCATTAATTGGATTACCAAAAACAAAAACCATTAATAAATAAATAACAATGAAAACAAAAGACAACCCCGTTAAAATAAAACCAGAATAAATCATTACATCTAATGGAAGATAAGAAAATCCAAATACCCCTCTCTCAGAATGCTTTAAATATCTAAAAAAATTATAATAACTTTTCCCATTTATTCTTTTCCGTTTATTGTATGAAATAAAAGCTTTTTTAAAACCAATCCACATCAACAAACCCCTATTAAAACGATATTTTTCAGGCAATTGGTTTAACGTATCAATAACCTTTCTAGTCATCAAACCGAAACCAGAAACATTTATTGGTACATCAATATCTGATATTTTTTTAAACAAACTATAAAATAGTTTTCTTAAAAAGGTCATAAATATTGAATCTTCAGACTTTTTGTATTGAGATAAAACAATATCATACCCGTCTTCCCATTTTTTTATTAATTCAGGAATTAATTCTGGTGGATCTTGCAAATCACATGGTAACAATATAACAGCATCACCAGATCCACTATCTATAGCCGCTTTCCCAGACGCTTCTGGCCCAAAATTTCGTGACAAAAAAACTCCTTTTACGCACTTGTCCTTAGAAACAAGCTGTTTTATTAACTTTTTAGTATCATCAGTACTACCATTATCTACAAAAATAATCTCATAATTATATTTTTTATCTTTATCTACAATCCTTTTAATATTTTCATACGCCCAAACAACATTCTTTTCTTCATTGAAACAAGGGATACTAATAGTTACTAAACCATGTTTATTCATATTCCACTATTTTACTCGCAATAATGTTTAAAATAATTAAGTAAATATTTATGTTTTTTAAAAACTAAATCAGCACCAGCGTTTTTTAATAAATCTTCTTTTAAAGTAGTTTCTAATGCTAAACAAAATAAACCAGCCATTTTTGCAGATTTAATACCTAAAATTGCATTTTCTACAACAACACCATGTTCAATTGGAACATTTATTTTTTTTAAAGCTAAAACCCAAGGATCTGGATGCTTTTTTCCTTTTATTTTATTACCGTTTTTATCCAAACTGTCCGCAGTCACAGTTATATCAAAGTATTTCATAATTTCTGGAATACTTTTGTTAACCCTAGAAAAACTGGATCCAGTCACCAATCCAATTCTAATATTTTTACTCTTTAAAACATCAAATATCGAACAAACCTCTTTATAAACTTCAACTTTATAATTATTTTTCTTTAAAAGAATCTCATATTGTTCATTTTTTTCTTCTGTTAATTGTTCTGCAGCTACATTTTTTATATTATATTTTTTTAAAATTAACATACTAATTTCCTCAGATTTTAATCCTTCATTTAAATACCAATCATCATTTGTCATAGAAAAATCAAATTTATTACAAGCGATTTTCCAAGCCAATATATTATCATTAGGTTTTACAAGAACTCCATCGTAATCAAATAAAACTGCCTTCAATTCTTTTAATTTTTTCATACTTTGTTAAAAGTATCCATTAAGATTTCTTTTTTATTAAAACTATTAGCATTCTGTCGATAATAATAGTAAAGTTCCTTAATTGAATCATCAATTTTTGTAAACTTAATATCTTTCAGTTCATTAGCAAGTCTGTGATTATTACAAGTATATTCTCTATTAAATCCATTCTTTTGAATATTAATTTTTAATGAATATTTGTCTAATTTGTTGATTTTTTCAGCAATAGACAAAAGATTAATTTTTTTACCAACACCAATGTTATAAAAATAATATTTAGGATCTTTTGTAATAAAATAATCTAAAATTCTTACAAAATCGTTTATATAAATAAAATCAAAATACGCATCTTGAATCATATTCAAAGGCTGTTTTAAAATATATTTACAGATTATATTTGAAATAAATTTAACTCGATAATCTTCATATTTACCGAAAATACCAAATAATCTAAGACAATAAATATTAGATGAATTTTCTATATATTTCGAACAAATATATTTATAAAAACCATAAGCATCTTTCGGTATCTTTAAACCAAAATCTGATTCTTTAACCTTAAAAATATCACTTGACTTATCATATTCCGCGCCAGAACCCAAGGAAATTATTTTTTTAACCTTATCTTTATTTTTTACAATATTAAAAAAAACCCTCAAATTATTTTCTACAACTCCATCTAAATTAGTATCACTTCTTAATCCACCAACATTTGCACCGTGGATAACCACATCTATCTTATTTTTGTTAAAAAAATTATCTACTCTCTCTGTATCTAAAAGATCTAAATCCTTATGTGAAGGAGCAATTATATTATAAACACCGATTCTTTGTTCAATAATATTTTTACCAATAAACCCACTTCCACCAGTCAATAGAATATTTATCTTATTCATAAAGAAATATCTATACCTGTTGCCATTAATAATTTATTAAAATCTTCAATTATTTCATTCGTTAAAGGAATGCCATTTTTTATTCTTTCTTTATAAGTTTGTTTTTCTGGATCCCCTGGAACCATTACATTTTTAAAACCTTCCATAGGAGGAATCAACCTCAACTCATCAATCATTTGTTTCATTCTTTTCTTATAAGTTTTTACTGGCTGAAATCTTTTAATATCAATGGCCATAAAAAAATGACTCAAATGTCTTTTTTGACCATCAAGTGGAAACATATGAGGTATATACGGACCATATGGCATCCCAGTCAATAAACTAGTCATTGTTTCAACTATTAATGCAATCCCATATCCTTTATAATCTCCAAAATGTGTTAAGGATGTCGCTAAATTTGGATCTGTTGTTTCATTTCCATCCTTATCAACAGCCAAACCTAGTTTTAACTCTTTATTTTGTCTTTTATACATCATAAGTTTATTTAAACTCATTATGGTTGTTGCCATATCTAGACAAAATGGTTCTTCGCCTTCAACCGGTGCAGTAAAACAAAAGGCATTAGTTCCTAAAAATGGTTTTTTCCCTCCATAAGGAACGACCAAAGAATCAACATTGGTAAATGAATACCCAATCATATTTTCCTTAGCCGCCATAAGACCATAAATCGCAGCTGCACCAAAATGAGAAGAATTCTTAACAACCACAATCCCTGTTCCATTTTTTTTTGCCATTTCTATAGCAGATCCCATTGCTTTAACACCAGCAGTAATTCCAAATGTATTATCCGCATCTAAAATTCCTGTCGTAAGTGAAGTAGTTTTCATTTTAAATTTTGGATTTGAATTAATCCTTCCAGACAAAATTCCATTCACATAATGTGGAATCAATCTTATTCCATGAGAATCAACACCTCGAAGAGATGACATAATCAACCCATCAACAACCGGCATATAAACACTTTTTTTTACCTTTACTGAATCAAATATTTCGCAAATGATATTTTTAATAATCTCTTTTTTAATTGTTTTATCCATTTTAAATTATAAAGGTTTAACAAATAAGTTTTTTAAAAGTTCTTTTTTGGGTAAAAACGGATACATATCTTCAAGGGGGCTTGAGTGTAACATACCATTAGAATCTACCTTTGATTTAATTTTTGGAATTAGTTCTTGATTTGGAGGCATCATAATTTCGCACAAATATGGGCCTTTTTCAGCTAAAACTTTTTTAATTTTTTTCTCCAAATCAATTTTATTTTCTATTCGAATAGAAGGAATCCCATATGCTTTTGCTATTTTTTGCATGTCAGGAAAACTCACACCGTTAGTTTTATCAGTACCACACAATCTATTAAAAAAATTGTTTTGTGTTGTTCTTATAGCTAAATATCCATCGTTGTTTATTAAAAATATTTTTACAGGTATTTTATGATGAACTATAGTTTGAAGTTCTTGAATATTCATTTGAATACTACCATCCCCAGTAATCAGAACTATATTTTTTTTAGGGTCAGAAAAATAAGCTCCAATAGCAGCAGGTAGATCATAACCCATTGAAGCACAACCAATATTAATAGCCAACCTTTGTCCTTGTTTTAATTTTATTGCTTGACATGTACCAGTAAAAGCTGTCCCGTTACCAGTAATGATATTAGTATTTTTTTTTAAAACACTAGAAAGTTTATCAATAAAATAATAGTAATTAATATATTTTTTTTCTTTGTTATATTCAGGTAACGTCACTGGGTATTTCTTTTGCCAAAATTTACATTGATTAATCCATAAAGAAAATGAAGGTATCTTTTCTGAATTTATTTTTTGATTTATTTTTAATAAAAATGAATTAATATCACAATTTACCTTTATGTCGGGAATAAATGAAGGTTTTTCCAATTCTTTTTTATCAATATCAACCATAACTTTTTTTGCCTCTCGAGCAAAACTATCGTAATCATAACCAACTTCCCAAATCGACATTCTACATCCAAAAACAATGACAAGATCCGAATTTTGAACCGCAAAATTTCCACTTCTATTTCCATAGAGACCGAATCTACCAGCATATAAAGGATGTTTTTCCCACATCAAATCATGAGAAGAGAGAGAAGTAACAATCGGAATTTTAATTTTATTTATAAATTCATAAAATTTATCACACGAAGAACCTAATCTTATACCAAAACCAGCAATGATGATTGGTCTTTTAGCTTTATCAATTAACTTCATTATTTCGTTAATTTGTCTATCTACTTCTGATAAATCAAATTTATTTAAATTGTATTCAGCTTTATAACCCTTAAGCTTCAAAGGTTCAATCATTGCTGCTTGAATATCTTGCGGAATATCTATCCACACTGGCCCAGGTCTTCCATTTTTTGCCAAAAACCAAGCCTTTTCCAAATGGTATCTAATATCATTTGGATTCCAAATTGTAACTGCATATTTGGTTACAGACTTTACCATTTCAACAATATCAATTTCTTGAACACCAAACTGCCTTATTCCTGGAACTTTATATAAAGAAGTAGAAGTTTTAACTTGACCAGAAATAAACAACATTGGAACTGAGTCAAGCCACCCTCCAATTAGACCAGTAATCGTATTAGTTCCTCCAGGTCCCGTAGTTACTTGACAAACTCCAACTTCGTTTTTAATTCGAGCATAAGATTCCGCAGCCATAGCACATGCTTGTTCATGATGATTACAAACAAATTTTATCGACTTCTCTTTACCAATAGAATCATTAAGATGCATAGCACCCCCACCTGTTACCATAAAAATATGTTTTACCCCTTTATCTTTTAAAAACGAAACTACATAATCCGAAAGTTTAATCATTTTTGTTTAATCGAAAGTAATAAGCTTCTATTAAATATTTTTATTTTTTCATATTTATTAACTTGCTCTGTTGTAAAAATATCACCAACCCCAAATATTTTTTTTAAATCTACATCTAATATTTTATCTTCAAGAAAAACATAAATAATTTTATTATCAACACAATCAATTTCTTTGTTTAAAATATTCGAACGACAACAACTCATTTGTAAGATAGAATTTTTAACACTTTTCTTTTCCGATTTAATAATATCATCATCTTTAAAATAGATATGTTTATATTTATCAATTTTACTGGTCATTTTATTTTTTCCTTCATATCCTTTATTTTCTCTTCCATAAGAATCCTTTAATCTTACAAGATCCTTCTTATTAGGAGGTGTTTCAATTTCCATAATAAAAACACCGTTTGAGACAGCTTTTGATGTATGAAAAACAGCATTTTCTAAAATCAAACCATCCATAGTATTTAAATCAAACCATTCAGAAAGAGTCGAACTTAATACTTTACCTGACAAAACTATTAAAGAAGTTTTTTTATTTGGATGGCAATGAACCGAAGTAGAAGCACCTTTCTTAATATGAAGTATCCAAATAGCTACAAAATCATTTTCAAACAAAAGATATTCATATCCCCACGGTTTTTTTACAACAATATTCTTATAATCAAAAGTATCTCTTTCCTCACATTCAACTGTCTTTTGTCTAGATAAATTATGTCTGTCTAGCTCTGAAACATATACTCTTCTAATCATTAATATTTTAATTATTATATATTTCTAATATTTTCTCCAGGAATACAGGTAAATCTTGAGGTCTACGAGAAGTGACTATTTTTTTATCAACTACCACCGGCTCATCTATATATATAGCCCCTGCATTCCTCAAATCATCAACCATGCTTGGATAACAAGTTGCTTTTATTCCTTTCAATATTCCTGTAGAAATCAATACCCAAGGTCCATGGCAAATACTAGCTATAAGTTTATTTTGTAAATGCATTTTTTTAATAAAGTTAAGAACTTCTTTAATTTGTCGAAGTTTGTCCGGAGCAACATGACCACCAGGAATCAGCACAACATCGTAATCATCTGTATTTAAATCTTTTGTATCGACAGGTTCTCTAGATTTAAGTAATGCAGAAATAGGATAATCATATTTACCTTTAACATCTAAACCATTTTCCGTAGCGATATCAACACTAAAACCAGCAGCTATTAACCTATAAAAAGGATAAATCACTTCTGGCTCTTCAAATTCCTGCCCTGTGATAATTACAGCCCTTCTAAGTTTATCTTTCATATTTTTCTAACCAATATCTATTATTTTCTTCACAAAGTTTTTTTAAATATTCATACTCTCTATCATTATCCAAACATTGCCAAAAACCATCATGTTTAAATATGTTCAATTTCCCTTCATTTGTTAAAGTTTTAAATACATCAATTTCTAAAGTACATTCATTATAACTGTTTAAGTAATCAAATATTTTTTTATTAAATATCATATAGCCGCCATTTACATAACCATGTGTAGCTGTTAATTTTGAAACAGGAATAAAATCAACAGCATTTTTATTTTTAATAATAAATTCACCATATCTGAATGGGGGATATACGCCGGTAACCGTAGCCATCTTACCTTCTCTTATATGAGATTTCAATAATCTACCAATATCAATATCCGATACACAATCCGAATAAGATACCATGAAATCATTTGTATCAATATATTTTTGACATCTAAAAATTCTTGCACCAGTATGGGCTTCATCACCTGTATTTACTAAAGTTATTTTCCAATTATCTTCCTGATGTAAATTAAGATAATTTAAATCATTAGATTTACCTAAAGTAAATTCAACATCATTAGTGTTTAAGCTGTAATTTAAAAAATAATCACGAATATAATCACCATTCTTACCCAATGCTAAAACAAATTCATTAAAACCAAAAAGAGAATATCTTTTCATTACATGCCAAATTAAAGGTTTGTTATCAATATAAACCAAACTCTTAGGTATATAACTCAATTGATTCTTAAGACGAATTCCATCACCCCCACAAAGAATTATTACTTTCATATAAATTTATTATACCAATCAAAAATCCCCGCTGCAGTTTTTGAAACTAAACTCTCATTTTTCCAACCAGTTTTTTTAATTTTGTCATAATTCAACGATTGATAGGGGATTTCATTTTTAGCAATATTCAAAATTTTGTAAGGCACTTTTACTTTTAATGCTTTTTCAATTTCTTTTATTAACTCTATTACTGATAAAGTATCATTCGATCCAAAATTAAAAGCCTCACCTTTCACTTCATCAACTTTTTGGGCCAACATCAAATAACCTTTCACCACGTCTTTTACATATAAATAATCCCTAATTGCTTTACCATCACTTCTCAATTCTAAAGTTTCATTTTTAAGTAAAGACATCATTATTCCTGGAATAATCCGAGAAAAATTATTATCTCCTTCACCATAAATATTTCCAAACCGAGTAATTACTACTGGCACTCCGTAAGTTTTGAAATACATATTTGAAATCAAATCAGTCGCCGATTTCGACACATCATAGGGATGATCACCTTTTACCGGATCAGTTTCTATATATTGACCAGAAGCTAATTTTCCATAAGCTTTGTCAGACGAAGCCACTACTATTGCTTTTACTTTTGGATAAAGTCTAGCCGATTCCAATATATTAGTTGTTCCCATCACATTAGAAAGAATAGTTTTTCTAGGATTAACATAAGCTGTCGTCACTATTGCTTGTGCCGCCAAATGGAAAATATAATCAATTTCAAATTTTGTTACTAAATCCATTATTCCATCAAAATCAGCCACATCCACCTGAGCCATAGTAACTTTTTTATCAAACCCTTTCATCATAAAATAAGACAAAGGATCAGTATATTCAAAAGTCGTGACTATATTAGCACCTTGGTTTATTAATTCTTCAACTAAATGAGAACCAACAAAACCAGTTCCACCGGTAACCAAAACATTTTTCCCAAAAAATTTATTTTTTATTTCCATATTTTCCATGGGGGAACAGGCTGACTCCACATATTATTTAAATCATTAACTTCCTTCATTGTGTCCATACAAGCCCAAAAACCATCATGTTTATACAAAGAAAGCTGTTTTTCCTTAGCTAATCTTTGCAATGCTGGATGTTCGGTTTCACCTGGTTTTAAATAATTAAACACTTTTTTATCGAAAACCATATAACCACCATTCACCCAATCATTCAATACAGGTTTTTCACTAAATCTTTTAATTTTATCTGTCTTCTTGTCTACTACAACGACACCAAATTTAGACTGTGGATGAATTCCTGTAATAGTTCCAATTGTATTTTGGGTCTCATGAAACTTTAGTATTTTTTTTATATTAATATCACTCACTCCATCTCCATAAGTCACCATAAAACTTTCATCTTCTTTTGGAATATATTTTTTACATTTTAAAATTCTTTCACCTGGCAAAGTTTCCAATCCAGTATCCACAAATGTAATCTTAAAATCATCCACTTCTTCTCTATTTTCCATGTGATACTCACACTCAAAATCTTTTGTGTTTAAAGTAAAATCAGAAGTCAAAGCTTTTTGATTTAAAAAGAAAGTCTTTATATAGTCACCTTTGTAACCCAAAGCTAAAATAAATTCATTAAATCCATAAAACGAATACATCTTCATAATATGCCACAAAATCGGCTTATTCCCCACATAAACCATAGGCTTTGGTTTGAACTCAGTTTCTTCTCGTAACCTAGTTCCTTGACCACCACAAAGAATTATCACTTTCATACCCTATGATAACAATTTTTTCCCAAAAAGTACTATACTTCTTTCAATGAAAAATTGGATAAAAGCTGTATTCGTTTTGGTAATTTTTAGTGGAACTATTTTATTTCCTAAAAGTATAGACGCTCGATCGGGGTGTTGTTCACATCATGGGGGAGTCTGTGGCTGTGGTTGTTGCGACGGCACAGGATTATCCAGTACGTGTGCCCCATATTATCCAAATTGCGGAGGGAATGATACTGTTGTTGTTAAACAAATTATTGCTCCAAAAGCAACTTCAACCCCAAGACCCACATCAGTTCCAACCAACAGACCAACCGTAAAGCCAACCAAAAGACCAACAATGATTCCCACCAAAATTCCCACTGCCAGACCAACCAAAAAACCTACCGCCACTATCACTCCATCTGCCACCGCCACGCCGACACTATCATTTACCCCAACCCCAACATTAATTCCAACTCTCACCCCAACTGAAACACCAACCGTAAACCCCACCGCCACTACCGCCATCACCCCAACCATTACTGAAATTACTCCCACAATTAAACCAACCGCCACCATTACTCCAAAACCAAACAATTCCGTTCAACCCAAAACTACTTTTTGGCAAAGATTTTTTAGGTTATTTAACAGAAAATAATAGAAAGGGAAGTAAACAAAGAAAATTTAAGGGGTTCGGGGTAAAATATAAGCTGTGGATAAAATATCAATTCGTTTTTTTGATGATCGTGAAGTAAGAGCCGTTTGGGATGAAGAAAAAAATAACTGGTGGTTTTCAGTGGTAGATGTAGTTGGTATTTTGAATCAGGAAATTAATTACACGAAAGCTGGGAACTATTGGCGTTGGCTTAAACGTAAATTAATTAAGGAAAAAGTTGAGTTCGTGAGTGGCACTCACAGACTGAAATTAACAGCAGCCGACGGTAAAAAATATCAAACTGATACGTTGGATAGTAATGGAATTATTGCTTTGGCGAAAAATTTTCCAAATAATCGAGCAACAACATTTTTAGATTGGTTTTTATATAGCGAAAGTACTATTGATGGGCAAAGTAAGAAAAAGGCTTATGCTTTATTTGAAAGTTCGCTAATTGATAATATAGAAATTGGCACTACCAAAGGTTTACAACAGATACATGCTTATTTGTTCGGTGGACTTTATGATTTTGCCGGACAAATTCGTCAAAAAAATATTTCAAAAGGTGGTTTTCAATTTGCCATGGCCCAATTTTTAGACAATACTTTAAAACAAATTGAACAAATGCCAGAGGAAAATTTTGATCAGATTGCCGATAAATATGTGGACATGAATATGGCTCATCCGTTTATGGAAGGGAATGGCAGAACTACTCGGATCTGGTTGGATTTGATTTTGAAAAAACAGCTTAAAAAATGTGTTGATTGGAGCCAGATTGATAAAAACGATTATTTAAATGCTATGGCACAAAGCCCAACTGACAGTAGCGAAATAAAAAGACTACTAAAAAAAGCCATGACCTCTAAAATCAACAGTCGGGAAATATTTATGAAAGGAATAGACTACTCATATTATTATGAAGAGGCTTAAAAAAAATTAACCTACTTTCCGGTAAACAATACGATTTAATCCTATAATGTGATATAATCTCCCTCGAAGGTGGCACGTTAAATTAAAAAGAAAGGAGGGGAATTCATGGCAACAAATTCCAGTATGACAAGGTTTCGGTTTAGCTGTATGCTGGCCGATGCCGGTAACAAACCATTGACCATCAAAGCGATGGTCAAAAAGTTCGGCCCGGCCGTTATTTTTCAAGATGCAAAAAACATTTTGAAAAATAATGAAGGGCATTATAAAAAAATGTTCTTTTGGTACAAACTTCGTTTCCCGCGCCAATACCGCAACGTATGGAGGTAATTTTATGACGATTCAAGATTTGTATCATTTATTACGAATGGGGAATAATCAAGCTCTAACCGCAGAGGAAATCAACCCGAAAAACCCAAACGAGGTTGTGAAACTAAGTCTTGAATATCCCATGGATATTCAAGCAGCTAACACCCCCACCACATATTCCCTAAAACACCCCCTTCTCGTAAGATTGTAACCACCTTCACGCCGGCAGGTTAATGCTTTCGCATCCTGCCGGTTCTCTCTTTTTTAACCCTAGCTAAAAAATCATTTCTAATTTAAAATCAAGATATGGGAGAACAGACGTTAAACCATGAAATTCAAAGAACCATTGATCAACAACCTTTAAAAGACCCCCTTACTCGATCAATTCTCAATAGATGGTGCATTGATAATAACTTTCGAGGACTCAAAACTATTAGCCGACAAGAATGGGAACAACAAAAAAATATTTTGGAAAATAACACCATTTCTGTTCCTGCTGATTTACAGCTTTGGGAAATGGCTGGAGTTATGGAAGCAGTGGATCAATCAGGTCAATCTGCCGAAAAAATTCAAAAATTTGGCCAAACACTTAAAAACGCTGGAGTTTATATTGCCCAAAGATTAGGAGCAATTGAAGAAGGAAGGCCAATAGCCACCGCCATGGCTGAACAATTTTATAATTATGGCAACTCACTTAGCGAAAGAATTAAAACACCCAAAAAAACAATTAATGAAATCCGTCAAATGAGAATAAGCCACAAACAAACTTGGAGAGTTGATCTTTTTTTAGCTGGAGACGATTTGTATCAATCACGTATGACTAGAGCTCAACAGGAAAACCAAATGGCTTATCCAAGATATTCCCCTGCAGAAATTTATGAAAATCAAAGAGCTGAAACTTTAAGACAATATTTTCGAGTAACTCAAAAAGCTTACGATATTCGACATCGAGAAAAATTTCACTTCAACAAACCACGTTCCTCTAACATCGAACAAGATATAATCCCTGTTCACGAAAGATTTATTCAACAAATTGAAGAATCTATTCAAAAACAAATTGAACAACCAATAAGCGAACTAGACAATGCTATTTTTCGCCACGGCATGACACAATCACCCGACACCAGACTACCCCCATCAATAATTGAATTTATATCTAAATCTCCAGATTCTTGGAATATAAAAGGCAAAAAAATTGCTGAAATACTAAAATTAGATAACTTTAAATCATATATTGATGATCTTCGTAAAAAATCCGAAAAACCAAATAAAATTTCTCATCAAGAAAGACTCGCCTCTAAAACAATTCAACGCGCTACTACTGCCATTATTCATCAATGGCGAAAAGACAATCCTAATTTATTTCTAAAAGAGGAATCAGTTTTAGCTTCAACTATAGGTGGCCAGTTAATGCAAGAGGCTGGATTAAATTATTTAGTCGGCAATCTTCCAGGATATTCTGTGCTATTTTTAGTCACCAACAATGGCCAAATAAAAATGATGGATATGACTAATCCTCTAAAAAATACACCAATAGACAATCAACAAGCTATTACTGACATAATCAATTTTAGCCAAAAACCAAAACCAGAAGGTTTCAGGTTATCTTTTAGAGAAAAAGAATTCCGACGAAAATTCCCTTGGATTAGACGAAATGAATCTCCATGTATAACTTTATATCCACCAGAACAAGGACAAAAAATAATTAGCTTGTTTAACCATGCCGCCGATTCGTATGCCCACCAAAATTATCAAGAGTCTGTTGCGTTATTAGAAAAAGTAATGGAATTCAAACCAGAAGATGAAGAATTTACTTACTATTATGGTGAAGTTCTTAGTACATATGCTTACCAAGATCCAAATATTAAACCTGCTGAAAAACAAAATTATCTTCAAAAAGCCATTGGTGCATTTCACCAAGTAACTATGTTAAACCCTAAAAATGATAAAGCCTATAGTTCTCTTGGAGAGATATGGAAAAAAGAGGGTGATCATCAAAAAGCTGCTCAAGCTTATCAAATAGCTCTAAGTATTAACCCCAGAAATCCAGAGGCCAAACAAAAACGAAAATACATAAGACAATATACATCTCCTCAAACAGCTTAATAAAGGAAAGGGGGTCGACGTTGGCATGAGAGATAAGGAAGCAAGCTTTACGCTTACAACATTTATCTTCATGTTATCCAACATCAACCCCGCAATCCGCGAAAATTATATGCCACCCAGGGCAATTACTAACCCCAAGGTAACAAGCTTTTGTCCGTTTATGATTGGCAACAACTGAAAGTATAATGCTACCAGCGCCAAAAAATAGATTATGGCAAAAGTCACAATCACCGCCAAGGTTTTTTGGCCATTTGACCAGTTTTTCATAGAAACCTCCTTCCTTAATGCCTCAAGACTCGGGCGATGATGATTCCGACAATGCAACCAAGAATGAACATGGCATACCTAAACCATAGTTTCCGAGTCCACGACTTCACATTTTCGGTCTTCATAGTGAAAAACCTCCTTTTTTTGGAACCTGGTTTCCATCTATGTACAACTCTTAAAAAAAATCTAAGAGTATTAATTTTTCGCGGATTATAAAAGTGCGAATAAAAAATTTTTATCTTCAAATGCTTTATTCAAAGATTACTTATTTTATATTCTCTAAAAAACTTGATATTTATTTTTTAAATATCGGCCCCGATTATACCAAAATCCACCCCAATAGTCAATATTATAAGACAATTTTTATCTTCCTACTGAAATATACTTGAACCCTAGTCTCTTCATCTTTTTCGGATCAAACACATTTCTGCCATCAACCATATACGGACAATTTAATTTATCTTTTATTTCTTTCAAGTCGACTTCTTTAAATTCTGGCCATTCAGTTACAATTACTAAACAATCCGATTTTTCCACTGATTTTACTAAATCATTTTCATAAACCACAGTATCGTTTAATATTTTTTCAGCTTGTTTTTGAGCAATTGGATCAAAAACTTTTACCTTTGCCCCTCTATCCAATAGTTGACGAATCAACACCAATGCAGGAGCCTCTCGGACATCGTCAGTATGAGGTTTAAATGCCAATCCCCACACCGTTATTTGTTTACCATTCAAATCATGGCCCAATAATTTTTGAATTTTAGTCAATAATGATTTTTTCTGAGCTTCATTGGTATTTTCCACCTCTTCCAAAATTCCAAAACGAATTCCATTTTCCTGAGCTATTTGAATTAAACCTTTGACATCTTTTGGAAAACAACTTCCACCATAACCCACCCCGGCATGCAAAAAAGCTTTTTCTCCAATTCTGCCATCCAACATCATTCCTTTTGAAACTTTTTTTACATCTGCGCCAAGTTTTTCACACAAATTAGCAATCGAGTTTATAAAAGAAATTTCCGTCGCCAAAAAAGCATTAGAAGCATACTTAATCATTTCTGCCGTTTTTACATCGGTAAAAATAAAATTTTCAGTTTCAAAGTTACTATAAAGTTCTCTTAAAACTTTCTCTGCTTGTTCTGAATCCGTCCCCACCACAATTCTGTCAGGATTCATAAAATCAACTACTGCCGTACCTTCCCTTAAAAATTCTGGGTTAGATACCACATCAAATTTGCCTTTGTAGCTACTTCTGATAATTTTACTCACTACATCTCCGGTTCCAATTGGTACGGTCGACTTATTAATAATTACCTTATAGCCATTCATATTTTTAGCAATTGTTTCGGCTGCTGATTTTACATAATCCAAATTTACGCTACCATCAGGCATTGGTGGAGTCCCCACAGCAATAAAAACAATGTCTGAATTTTTAATTGCTTCAGCCGCATCTACAGTAAAATTAAGAGTATTTTCTTTAAGATTCTTTTTTACCAATTCCTCCAATCCTTGTTCATAAATTGGGATAATTCCTTTATTTAGATCTTTTATTCTTTTCTCATCAATATCTACCCCAACCACTTTATTCCCTAATTCTGCCAAACAAGTGCCAGTAACTAATCCCACATAACCAACCCCAATGACTGTTATTTTTTTCATATAAAAGCATTATATCTAAATTTTTCAATTCAACAAAGTCAATAAACTAAATCCGGCAAAAAAGGCTACTATCAACCCTAAAATTACTTTCCGCCACCACATTGGTCGCAAAGCTTTATCCAAAGTTTTTTGATTTAACCACAACAAAGCTACGGTATACACCATCATTGCCATCGCATTTAAAAAAGCACTAATCCTAACCAACTGCCACGGTTCTTTTACTCCCACCAACAAAATTATTATCGACAACAAAATCTGGCCCCATAAAAATCCAAAATAATATTTGGGTAGATTATGTGGTTTAAATTTTTCTTTGTTTAAAATTACCAAATTTTCAGAAGTTATTCTGGTTGTAGCGTCCAATACCGACATTTGAGTTGAAAACAACATTAATGCCACTACCGACAAAAATAATTTACTAAACCATGGCACAATTAATTTTCCAATAGCCTGTGCTTCCACAAACAAAAAATTTATTCCAGAAGTTTCTCCGGACTGATGATAAACCGTTGAATAAGACAATAAACTCAATAATATTATTGTCACTGCTCCAGTCAACCAAAAAACCAACAAATGTTCTAAATTAATTTTTCGCCACCAGCTTTTGAATATCTTTAAATTTTCTTGATTAACTTCAAAAGTTTTTCCTTCCAAAGGAAATTCATTTGTTTTATTTCTTAATAAAGAAGTAATCTTACCTCCATATTTACCCATACCATAGTCTTTTTCTCGAATATAAAAAGATTGAGCCAAATTTAAATTTCCCCCCGCTCCAGAATAAGCAAACGCTCCCAAAAAAGTTATCATCGATAAACCCGCTGGGATAAACCAAAATCCCTCACCTCTTCCTATTAATCCTGCTCCCAAACTTTGCCAATCAGTATCTTTGGCCAAAAAGAAAGTCAAAATTAAAATAAACGGCACTCCTAAAAAAATCAACCATTTTTGCAAACGTTCTTGCGTTTTATAAACTACTTTTCCCAAACTCAAAATCAATCCAATTATTAAAAGCATTATTATCGCCGCCACATTGGCCTTACCAAAACCCAAACTTGATACCAAAATAGTCGCCGAAGATAAAATAATTCCTGGCCACATCCACGGAATCACTGTCGACAAAATAAACCAAATAGGGGATAAATGCCTAAATTTTCTGGCCCAACCCACAAACACACTTTCACCATTGATTAATGTGTATCGTTCCACTTCCATATTAATAAAAAATTGAAAAGTAATTCCAATCACTGCCGCCCAAATTATTCCCAAACCAAAATTTGCCGCCAAATACGGCCACATAATCAACTCACCACTGCCCAAGCCCATCCCCAACAAAATAAAACTCGGTCCAATCATCTCTTTTAATTTTGGTGGTTTAAACAATTTTTCCCTACCAATTTCACCAATTTTCATTTTTGTTTTACTACTAGCTATTAGCTAAAAAGCTACTTACTAAACGGTGCCACTTCCATGCGCTACTGACAATTGTTTCTAAATCAGCATATTGTGGCTTCCACCCCAAAACTTCTTTTGCTTTTGTAGCATCAGCTACTAATACCGGGGGATCACCAGCTCTTCGTTCAACCATAGTTACTTTAAAATCAATTCCAGTAACTTTCTTGGCCGCCTCTATTACTTCTTTCACCGAAAAACCCTTGCCATTACCCAAATTAAATACCTCACTATTTCCACCATCCAACAATTTTTTCAAAGCCAACACATGAGCCTCAGCCAAATCAGTTACGTGGATATAATCTCGAACACAAGTGCCATCTGGAGTTTCATAATCATTTCCAAAAACTTTTATATCTTCTCGTCGGCCAATAGCTGCATCCAAAACTAATGGAATTAAATTAGAACTGCTTCCTGGCCATTCTCCTACGTCCGCATCCAAATCAGCTCCGCAAGCGTTGAAATATCGCAAAGATATATACCTCATTCCATAAGCTTTATCGTAATCACGCATTATATGCTCTACTATTAATTTTGTTTCACCATAAGGATTTATTGGATTTGTCGGGTGTTTTTCGTCAATAGGAATATATTGTGGTTCCCCAAAAGTCGCTGCCGAAGAAGAAAAGATAAATTTATTCACTCCATTTTCTTTCATCACTTCAAACAAATTCAAAGTATTCGCCACATTATTTTTGTAATATTTTTGGGGATCGGTTACCGATTCTCCCACCGCCTTAAACGCCGCAAAATGCAACACTGCTTCAATTGGATATTTTTTAAAAACTTCTCTAATAGTTTCAATTTTGCCCAAATCGCCCTCAAAAAACTCCCCCCATTTAACTAACTCTTTTTTTCCCGAAGATAAATTATCAAACACAACAGTCTGATAACCCTGCTTGGTTAATTCTTTATTAATATGTGACCCTATATAACCAGCTCCACCGACAATTAAAATCATGATTAGTTTAATAGATAATTAATAAAAATATTTTAACATTTTATCTACTAATCTACTCAACTACTTATCTAGAATTTCCCATGGAAATTCGTTTCTTCCAAAATGTCCATATCTAGCCGTTTGTTGATAAATCGGTCGTTTCAAATCAAACTTATCAATAATCCCTTTCACTGATAAATCCATTAAATTCCAAGCAAAATCTTCAATAATTTTAATATCTTT
>Ga0209373_10000686_pt1 | contig 49256 bp, 40 predicted proteins | sample Higcelweek5metaG_FD_187173 | JGI IMG/M metagenome (GOLD analysis project Ga0209373, IMG submission 187173) | Freshwater pond sediment microbial communities from the University of Edinburgh, under environmental carbon perturbations - High... | ecosystem: Environmental > Aquatic > Freshwater >... | reverse complement strand
GAGTTATTACAATTATATACTTGTTTCCCTGTTTTGTTATGGCCGTTTTTCGATACTTTTTCACTTCCGCAAAATGGACACTTTACTGTTGTTATTTTGGTTACCATAATAATTACCCGCTTTCTTTATTTATAATTATTATATCGGCTGTAAATTAAAATACTTTAGGACATTACCGTTTTTTCACAAAAATATAATTATCAAAATTCAAAATTTTCATAATAGTAATCGCTGATAAAATCTCCAAATCCCCATCCTATATCTATACTACCTTCCATAATTTTCTTACATCTATCCTCAAATATTTTTTTACAATCATTTTCTATTATAAAATCTACAACCTTTTCAAACATACCACCTATATTATTATAAAACCTTTCATCAATATCTCCGTAAGTATTAGTAAACTCAACACCCTTCTCAACATAAAATAACATTAGTTCTGCTAAAAAAATTGGATTCTTTGAAATCTTTTGAAAATCACCTACAGCCTTCTTAAGAACTGAATAATTAAGAATTTTCATTCCCCTTTCAGGGAAAAATTCATTTTCAATTATTTTCTTATATTTATCCATTATCTCCTTCTCTGAATCAGGAATCAGCTTTAATAAATAGTATTCTTTAACTTCCTTGCTTATCTTAAATAATTCTACTATTTGATTCCTCAACTCTTTTTCACTTTCATTTGACAAATACTTTTTTAAATCATTTATTTTTATATCCATAGTTCATTAACTCCTATCTCAATAAGCTCATTAATATCTAAACAACCCATACTACGCCCACCAAACGATGTGAAGGTTTTGCATGTGGTTGGGTTATATAGTACATTTTCAATTCAGTGTTACATCGTTTGAACCACGACACACCTAAACATACACCTTATTTCGCAAAATCCTCTCATTCTAAAGTGTGTAGTTTTAATATTGCTATGAACAAGTAATGCAATGATTTTTAGCTTTTGTTATGGGTTGGTTTTATTCTAAGATGCCTATCGCAAAAATACTTTGAATGGCATCTTCATTATTCCAAAGTTTTCTAGAGGGTTGATCGATATATACCCTTTGAAAACTATGGTTTTATCTGGGTAGTAGTCACACAAGTTCAAACGGTGCGTTACGCCTCAATCCATTTTTTCCCATATCTCTTGGCTATTTTCTGGCACTTCGAAAATTACAGTTTCCCTTCTTTGATACTTCCAATTGAAATGCCATCGACAATTATTTTTAAAGCTCGAATTGCTCCGTAGTAACCATTTTGTCGTTCTACTCTAATCTTTTTCATTGAGTGGATGCTCCTTTATTGAGTTAGTTTGTTGAATATATTACATAAACGCGGTTTGGTATTTCTCTATATGTGTGCAGTACCTGAACTTAGAGAGTGACGCAGTCTGAGGCTCGTGAGCTTGTGTTTCTACAATTTTTCAATTATTTTTTTTACTTCCTTAATAATATATTCTTTACTCACTCCTCTATCTTTGATGAAACTAAAGTTATTTCCATTTTCCCTCAATTTATCTATCCAATCCATTATTTCTTTTCTTGTATATTCCCCATTTTTAATCATTAAATCCATTAGAAGAGAATATTCATTTGATAGTTTAGTATTAAATGTTATTGGATCATCTGTATTAATTGTAACAATAATTTTTTCTTCTTTTGGGGAACTTAAATTTTCTATATGAAAATCTCTATAACTCTCAAACTCCCCAATTAAAATATTTGATGTAGGATTAACCTCAATGATTATTCCCTTTTTACTTAATTTATTTTTCATAAACTCTTGCAGTTTTATATATTTTTCTATTCTACGATTATTTATTTCCAGCGACACATTTTTTTCCATACTATTAATAAAATATTTACAATTCATTGCTTTTCTTAGCTTACTTCTATTCCAATTTGAAGTTTCAAAACATTTATATTCACAACTCTTTTCTATTTCATATTTTTTCTTAGTTTGTTGCAATATGCAATCATCTAAAAGATATTCTATATTGTTATTAAATTTTGATATATACAAATCATAAAGGTCTCTTACAGTTATTCCTTCAAGAAAACCGAATATTTTTTCCGCTGTTTTATATATACAATTTTCCAAATATGAAAGATTATCATTGTTTTTCAACTCTTCATTATTATTATATAAACCCCACTCCCACAATAAGTTTTCTAAATATTCGTTTATTGGCAAAAATATTATTTTATTTAATTCCTTCCATTTATTGACATCTATTCCAATTACAATTCCATGTCCGATTCTGTCACCTGGAATAAATTTATAATGTTCTACCACTTCATCAATATGTCTCAATCCACTAATAATATCTCTGAAATCCTCTCCTACATGGTATGTAAACCCTAATGTGTTTGAAAGTTTATTATGCCTATATTTCTTATCATGCATATTTTCAGTTTTCCTGAACATTTCATATATTTCTTTAAATACATAAGGTTCTGTATCATTTTCTCCACTTGCTGCATCAATTCCTACAATGTAATTTCCAATTTCTGGTATCCTATTTATCAAATTTAAAATAGCAACTGATAGTTCTTTGTTTTTAGCTTTTACATCTCCAAAATGGAGGTACTTTTCTTTATTTAAACTCTCATATAAATTATAGCACTTATCCTCTCTATTACTTTTCTCTTTTATAAAATGAAATATTAAACCAACCAAAGGGAATGAATAATCTGAATAATTTTTATTACTAAGCAATTTCTCATACTCATTCAGTATCGTTTTTACAGTTTTTTCAATTTCCCCTTCTTTTTCTGGTGTTATTCTTATTTCCATTTTTTTTATATGCTGTGATTCAAAATGAGTATAAAAAACTTCTGCAAATGAATTTCTTTTGTTAAGATTTGATTGTCTCTTGTATATTTTTTTAAAAATATCTAATCCTTTACCATCATTATCCTGTTGCATTATGTATTGTTCAAATATATTTTTTATCCGAATATATTGAATAAATATTCTGCGAAAATACTCATCTTCGTTGTCGTTCAAATATTTTATAATCTTCAACAAAAGAACATTTTCCGGAAAAATAATTGTATTTTCATCTCCATACGCACTATGACAATTATTGTCTTTATCAAAAAAATAAAAGTCATTGAATATTCTTGTTATTATATCTGACTTCAAAGTAAATTGTTTCAACGTATCATCTGATGCAATATTTAAAATATCAATCTTATTTTTTCTTTTACTTTTCTCAATCATTTCTAAAATTTCTACTCCACGTTCATCATCAGTAGTTACTTTTCCATTATAAAAACAGTTGATTACACTTTTATATTCCTCTATATATTTCTGAAAGCTTTTTAACTTTATCGTGTCATTTAAAAATAAAGACATCATTATCCTTGTAAATTGTGCAAGTAATAAATGATTTTTTAAATTTATCTTTCCTTCAAACGTCATTATTTCAATATTTTCAGATGTTCTTGAATTCATTATATCAATCCAAAGAAATAAAAAATTCCTCCCAGCTCCAGCATGCATATGTGTTTCACTTATTCCTTTTTGTAAAATACTTTCCAAAAGAGGGTCAGTGGTAAAAATAGAACTATTTATTATTTCTATTTCTGCGTTATTCATATCAAAATTATTTTGAACAAAGCAAGCTTTAAATATATCTTTATTTGTCATTCTTTTCAAGTAATACCACAAATACTTTTTAATAGTTTTTCCCTCTGCAACGTACATATTAAAAAGTCTAGAGTCTTCATATTTTTCATCTTCATCAATATAAAGTTTATTGCTTCTTATTGTAAAAAAGTATTCTGACAATATTTTTATTTGGGATAATATCCATTCTTCTGTATTCTCTTCACTATCAAATATGGAATTTTTCAATAATTTTATTTTATCTAATTTGTCATTTCCCTCTCCAATTTCATCAAACAAAACACCGTCATTATAATCTTTCAATTTCTTTTCAGGATTTATAAATGAGTAGTAAGAATTAAAAGGGAATGTGAGTATTTTCATTTTTTGCCAAATTATATCCATTTTGATTACTTCCTATTCTTAATTTCTAATTCTATTTTTTTGATTTTATTTTCTCTTTCTTCATATTCAAACTTTATCCCTTCGATTTCTTTATTTAAGTTGTTTTCTTTTGTTTCAAGTTTTTTAATTTCAGTTTCTAAATCTTTTATTACTTTTTCAACATTTTTATTCTCATCTATATTTGCTAAGTTTCTATTTACTTGTAACTTATTTTTTTCTTCACCCTTACTTTTTATTTTAACTTGAATGTTTTTCAACATTTCTTCTTTTTCTATTTCGCCTGCAATAACACTTTGATTTTCTTCAATTATTGTATAGTTATAGTAGTTAATAAATTTTTCAATTTTATTTTCTGGAGAAAACATTTTGCTCCTTAATGAATAGCCAATTCTTTTTATCATTGTATCAGTTACTTTCTTCATCTTTTCAGCAATTATATTGGAAGAGATCAAACCCATTTCCGTTGCAATGTCAAATAAAAACTGAATTACCATTCCATCTTCTTCATCAACCTCTATTTTCCAAAATTCATCATAAAATTTAATATTCGAAGAACCACACTTTATTACTTTTATTGTTTCTTTTTCTAGTCGCTCCCTCTCTCTATTTTTTCTTTTTCCTTCACTATTTGCATTTACTATTGTTTTTTCCAATTTAATAATTTCATTTTTTATGATACTTATATCATCTTTTATTTCTTTAACCAACTCCTTTTCAATTTCACTTCTTGTTTTTAATTCATCAGAACTAACCTTTCGACTAAAATATAGTTTAGTATTATCAAACACTCTGTTCATTGTTAAAAGTATCAAATTCATAGAGTATTTTGCATCAACCTCTTCTTCACTCTCAGCATCTCTACTTGAAAAATCTAGTCTTTCATAATACCTTCTTGATATTTTTTCAAATTCATATTCAAATTCTTTAAAGTATCCTTTTTCATTATAATTTCTATTGCTTATCATTTCCAAAACAATATCAAAAATTCCTGCATTCCTCATTCTCGTCCAATTTCTAAGGCCTTTCTTATATAAATAAAAAAACTCTTCAGATATATGAGATCTCCCACCATCATTTAATTCCTCAATGAATCTCATTACATCTTTTATCCAATAATTATCATTAACATTATCGTCTTCAATATAATTTTCTATTTTTCCAACGTAAAAAATTATATTGTTAAATTTATTTCTAATTTTGACTTCCTTTTTTGTTCTATCCAACTGGAAAATCTCATCTAAATAATTAAGATTTCCCTTTTTATGTTCAAGTATGTTATAAAAATAATCATACAGAACAACAAAACTTTCAAATTCATTTTTTCCTTCTTTAATTTGTTCCATTAAGAAATAGAAGTTTATTGCATCTCTAGGTTTTTGAGGTAAAATATTTTCGTAAACTCCTTTCGTACTATCAACAAACTTCATTATATAATTTTTAATTGTATGATTTGATTTCATGAAAACAATGGAATTTTCGGGTTCAAAATAATCGTTTAAACAACTCTTTGTCAATTTGTTTAATTTTACTTGTCTTATCTTTTCCTTAAATGTGTTTTTATATATTTTTTTATCTCCAAATGGAATGAAATCCATAATTTCTTGATGAGATAATTTTTTTATATAATTTCGAAAAAACGGTGGCAATCCTTTTTTCAATATTTCTATAGTAGTCTTATTCGCCTTTTGTCTATTCTCTTTCCGATCGCTCTCTAATTCATACACTTTTCCTGTTTTCGTTATATCATTCTCAATGCCCGTGATAAAATTCTCTATCTTCCCCAATACTATTGTTACAATTGCAGGATGAGATAAATATTCTAAAATTGTATTCATAATTTTTATTCCATGTTCAGGACATAAATCTATATCATCAAAAGTAATAACTATAAGTGGTTGTTTTTTATCTTTATTATTATTTTTGACATAACAAATAAATTTATTAATAAAATCCTCTGTTTTTCTTGCTAAAATCATATCAGAAAAAATTACACGCTCTGCAATTTTAGTATATTCAGAACTTCCGCTGATAAAACCAGTCATTTCAATTCTTGAACTTTCTCTTGAGTTTATATACGTTTTCTTTAATTCATTATATATTGCTTTTAATTCTTCAAAATCTTTTTGTTTATCTGTACAAAAATTTCTTTTATCTTCACAAAACCTATCAATTATTTCTTCAAAACAAAAAATAACCCACCCTAATGCATTCTTTTCAGCATTGAATTTTTCAGGGTCAATAATTGGTAATATAATATTTTCAATTTTTTCGTCTTCCCCCTCTTTTTGCCATTGTAACTCATTTAATAACGTTAGCATTAAAGATGTTTTTCCAACACCTCTATCACCAATAATTGATATTGTATTGTTTGGCTTAATTTGTTTTGCAATACTTTTGCTGTCTTTATTATAAATGTTCTCATAATAGTTATTAGCAACAATTCTAAACTCTTCTATATGTGAATTTATTCTTTCATATGCAGAATACATTCGACTATCATAACTTTTCATATATTCTATATCTAATATTCCTGCACCAATCAATATATTTCCTTTTATCATTTCATGCCTCCATTATTTTTTTACCGACACGATGTCGGGTTTTTGATTTTCGAACGGTACATTTTTATTTTTCCCAGCCATGCACTGCAATTGCACTAACATCCAACAAAAATCCATTAATTTTATTTTCATTATATCATTATTTTCCTATTGCACAATAACACTAAATCGGAAGTTATTGTACAATTGCTCTTTATCTCAAATATCCACTTTATTCCCAAATATTATAACTACTCTTTTACTTTCTTCTATTTAAATTACAAACCACTCCCTTTAAAGTTATTTGTTTGTTAAATTTGTTTTATTATTTTTTTCTATTATACCACTTATTCATTTTTTTGTATATACCATTTTTTCTTTTTTATAACTTATTTATTTTTGAAAATTTTCATAGTAAATGTCGCTTAAAAAAGATTTATATATAGTTTTCATATTTATTTTATAAATCCATTCTCAAATAAGAAAAACCTGGCTAAGCCAGGTTTTTATTATTATTTACTTAGATAATTTAAAACTAAATCCTTCATAATTCCTGGATTTCCTTTTCCTTTGGATGCTTTCATACATTGACCAACCAAATATCCAAGTGCATTTGTTTTACCATTTTTATAATCTGTAATTGATTTTTCATTTTCAGCCATAACTGTATTAACAATTTCTTCAAGTGCTGAAACATCAGAGTTTTGAGCAAGTCCTTTTTCTTTTATAATATCTTCTGGTTCTTTTCCTTCATTGATTATTATTTCAAAAACCTGTTTACCAACTGCATTTGAAATAACTCCTTTTTCTATGTTCTCAAGTAGTTTACATAATCTTGAGGATGTTAATGGAGTTTCTAAAATGCTCTTTCCTGTTTCATTCATATATTTTGATATGTCACCCAATATCCAATTGCAAATTAATCTTGGTGAGCAAATATTTATTTTAACAGATTCATCAAACAACTTTGACTTATCTAGAGCTTCTGCTATTTGAATAGCTTCAACTTGTGAAAGTCCTAGCTCTTTTACATATCTAATTATTTTTATATTAGGTAGTTCTGGAATGCTTTCTTTTAACTGTTTTATATTTTCCTCATCCACAACTATTGTTAATAAATCTGGTTCTGGGAAATATCTATAATCATGAGCATCTTCCTTTGTTCTCATAGTGAAACTCATTCCTTTTAGATCGTCCCATCTTCTAGTTTCCTGAACAATAGTTCCTCCTGCTTCAATAACTTCTATTTGTCTTTTTGCTTCATATTCTATACCACGAACTGCAGCACTAAAGCTGTTTACATTTTTCATTTCACATCTTGTTCCAAACTCAGTAGAACCTTTTTCTCTTACAGAAACATTTACATCGCATCTAATAGAACCCTCTTGCATTTTACAATCAGATATATCTATATATTGTAAAATAGATTTTATACTATCAAGATAAGCTTTTGCTTCTGCTGAACTTCTTAAGTCTGGTTCAGAAACTATTTCAATAAGTGGTACACCACATCTGTTTAAATCAACAAGTGAACCTGCAAAACTTTCATCATGAAGTAACTTACCTGCATCTTCTTCTATATGAATTCGTGTTACTCCTATTTTTTTTACTTCGCCATTTACCATAATGTCTATATATCCATTTTCACATAATGGAATTTCTGCTTGAGATATTTGATAAGCTTTAGGTAAATCAGGATAAAAGTAATTTTTTCTATCTTGTTTACAAACACTATTTATATTACAGTTTAAAGCATGTCCCATTTTTATTGCATGATCTACAACTTTTTTATTTAAAGTAGGCAAAGTTCCAGGCATGCCCATACAAATCGGACAAACTTGTGTATTTACTTCTAAACCAAAAGCATTTTTACAATCACAATATATTTTAGAATCTGTATTTAATTCAGCATGCACTTCAAGGCCTACAACTATTTCATAATCCTTCATTCTTTTTCCCCTCTCTATATAATTTTTGACATACAGTCAAAACCACCTGATAGTTTTTCATATGCATATGAAACATTTAATATAGTTTGCTCTTTAAATTTATCACCAAAGAACTGTAAACCTATAGGCAATCCTTTGCTGTCTTTGCCACATGGTACGCTTATTGATGGAATTCCTGCAATGTTTGCAGTAACAGTACAAACGTCACTATAATACATTTTCAATGGATCACCAAAATTTTCACCAATTTTAAATGCAGTTGAAGGAACTGTTGGAGATGCTATTACATCCACATCTTTAAACGCTTCAACAAATTCTTCTGTAATCTTTCTTTGTACTATTTTAGCCTTTTTATAGTATGCATCATAGAAACCAGAACTTAAAACAAAAGTTCCAAGCATAATTCTACGTTTTACTTCATCGCCAAAGCCTTCACTTCTTGTTTTTTCATACATATCTACTAAGTTATCATACTCTTTAGCTCTGTATCCATATTTAACACCATCAAATCTTGCTAAATTTGATGAAGCTTCTGCAGATGCAATTACATAATATGTATTTATAGCAAAAGGAGTTGTAGGTAGAGAGATTTCTTTTACAATAGCACCGTTTGCTTCTAATAATTTTATAGCGTTCATTACCGAAGTTTTAACTTCTTCTTCTATTCCCTCTCCAAAATATTCTTTTGGAATTCCTATTTTTAATCCTTTTATATTTTCATTTAATCCCTCTAATAAATTTGGATAAACTATATTTTTAGATGTTGCATCCATTTTATCATAGCCATTTATTACAGTTTGAAGTAAAGCTACATCCTTTACTGATTTACCAAAAGGTCCTATTTGATCAAGTGAAGATGCGAAAGCAATAAGCCCATATCTTGATACACTTCCATATGTAGGCTTTAAGCCAACTACTCCGCATAAAGCTGCTGGTTGTCTTATTGAACCACCTGTATCTGAACCTAAAGATATTATTGCTTCTCCAGAAGCAATACAAGCCGCTGAACCACCGGAAGAACCTCCAGGAACTCTTTCTAAATCATGAGGGTTTTTAGTTAAGTGCATAAAAGATGTCTCTGTAGATGAACCCATAGCAAATTCGTCCATATTCATTTTACCTATAATAATTGCTTCTGACTCATTTAACTTATTTACTACAGTAGCATTAAAAGGCGGAATATAGTTTTCTAACATTTTTGAAGAACAAGTTGTATTTATGCCTTTTGTTGATATATTATCTTTTACACCAATAGGTATTCCTGCCAATAAGCTTACAGCTTGATTTTTGCTTATTTTTTCATCAATTGTTTTAGCTTGCTCTTTTGCGTTGTCTATATTTAAGGTTACAAAAGCCCCTACTTTATCTTCTACTTCTAAAATTCTTTTTGAAACATCTTCTACAATTTCTAAAGAACTGCATTTTTTTTCTTTTAACATTTGTGTCAATTCAAATGCTGATTTCTCATATAATTTCAATTAAAATTCCTCCTTATTTTATTCTACAGTTTTAGGAACTACTAAACATCCAGCTTGAACTTCAGGTGCATTTTTTAATAATTCATCTCTTGAGAATTTATTTTGTACAGCCACATCTTCTCTTAAAGTCATTGGATTTTCAGTATCTAATTTTAATTCACCCTCTACATCGGGTAACTTTTCAACCATATTTACTATAGCTTCCATATCTTTTTCAAATTTTAACAGTTTATCATCTTCTATTTTAAGTCTTGATAATTTTGCAATATGCTTTATATCAACTTTCATGAAAAAACCTCCTCTAATTTTTATTTGCACATATCTATAAGTTCAGCTTCATTTATTATTTGCAAACCTAATTCTTGTGCTTTTGTTAATTTACTGCCTGCTTCTTCGCCTGCAACAACATAATTTGTTTTTTTAGATACAGATGAAGAAACCTTGCCGCCAAAATTTTCTATCATTGATTTTGCATCATCTCTTTTTAATGTTGGCAATGTGCCTGTTAAAACAAATGTTTGATTTTGAAATCTTAAATCGTTTTTCTCCGCAACTTTTAATTCCATATTTAATCCACTTGATTTTAATCTGCCTATAAGTTCTATCATATGAGTTTCTTTCAAAGAATCATATACACTCTGTGCCATTACATCGCCAAATCCCTCTATTTCGCTAATTTCATCTATTTTAGCATCCAAAAGTAACTCAATATTATTGAATTTTTGACATAAAAGCAATGCTGAACGTGCACCAATATTTCTTATTCCTAAACCAAAAATCAATCTATCAAAAGATGCTGTTTTTGAATTTTCAATTGCATTTATAATATTTTGTGCAGATTTTTCTTTAAATCTGTCTAAAACAACTAGTTGTTCAAATTTTAAATCATATAAATCAGCAACAGACTTAATCAAGCCATTTTCCACTAACATGGTTATAATAGCTTCACCCAGTCCATCTATATTCATAGCACCTTTACTTGCGAAATGTATAATATTTTTTAACAACTGTGCAGGGCACTGAGGATTTGGACATCTTAAAGCACTTTCATCTTCTATCCTAACTGCTTTAGTTCCACAAACAGGACAAAATTCAGGAAGAAAAAAAGGAGTGGAGTTTTCTGAATGTTCTACAGATTTTATTACTTCAGGAATTATATCCCCTGCTTTTCTAACTACTATTTTATCACCTATTTGTATATCTTTTTCAGTTATAAATTGCTGATTATGAAGAACTGCCCTTGAAACACTAGTCCCTGCCAAAATTACCGGCTCAAATATTGCTACTGGAGTAATTGCACCTGTTCTACCAACGTTTATTTCAATTTCTTTTAAAATAGTTTCTTTTTCTTCAGGTGGAAACTTGTAGGCAACAGCCCATTTAGGAAATTTTGAAGTAGAACCCATAGCGTCTCTTTGATTGAAATCATCTACTTTTATAACTACTCCATCTATATCATATTCAAATTTTGCTCTTTTTTCACCTATACAGTCTATTTCTTCATATATTTCATCATAATCCTTGCAAACTTTATATGAAGGAACTACTTTTAGCCCCAATTCTTTTAAATAATCAAGCGAATTTTTGTGATTAAAAATACTTTCACCCTGTACCTGTTGTATATTAAATATAAACATATCTAATTTTCTTTGAGCTGTTATCTTAGAATTTTTTTGTCTTAAAGAACCTGCCGCTGCATTTCTTGGATTTTTAAATAGCTGCTCACCATTTAACTCCTGCTTGTTTATTAGTTCAAAAAAATTTTTCCTTGGCAGATATACTTCTCCACGAACTTCAAGAAAATCTATATTTTTTTTCAAATTCAATGGTATTGATTTGATTGTTTTTAAATTTTCAGTTACATCTTCACCTACAAAACCATCTCCTCTTGTTGAACCTCTTATTAATTTACCATTTTCATATTCTAATGAAACTGATAAACCATCTATTTTTGGCTCTACAATAAACGTAGGATTTTCTAGTTCGCTTTTACATTTTTGAACAAAACTTCTTACCTGTTCAAATGAAAAAACATCTTGTAAACTTCCCATCTGAACTGTGTGAGTAACTTTTTCAAAAGTAGTAGTTGCTAATCCTCCAACTCTTAAAGTAGGTGAATCATCTAAAATTAATTCTGGAAAATCAGCCTCTAATTTTTTTAATTCCTGCATAAGCATATCATAATCATAATCACTTACAGATGGATTATCATTTACATAATATTCTTCGTTATATGTATTTAAAATTTTAGTAAGTTCCAAAATTCTCTTTTGAGCTGTTTGTTTTTCCATAATAACTCCTTATACTAAAATGAATTTAAAATATTTATAAAACTCTTGAGATTTTACTAGATTTTTTTACTATTCAGACATATGTATAAATCAGAGATGTTTTTCCGAAGGTCCAGGGCGACCGGAAAGCCCGGTCGACTCCGCAGAGTCGAAACCCTGTAAAACGCTACCATTCAGCCATATGTATAAATCAAAGATGTTTTACCGAAGGTCCAGGGCGACCGGAAAGCCCGGTCGACTCCGCAGAGTCGAAACCCTGTAAAACGCTACCATTCAGCCATATGTATAAATCAAAGATGTTTTACCGAAGGTCCAGGGCGACCGGAAAACCCGGTCGACTCCGCAGAGTCGAAACCCTTGCAATACTAAGAGTTCCATAAGAAATAAAGTGTTTTATAGTCTAAATAGTATCACATTAGTATTAAAATAATTTAAGTATTTTTATCTGTATTTTTAAATTCTTTTAAATTCCCTTTTTTATGTGTTCTTTCTTCCAGAACAGCTTCTACATCTGAAAAAGGCAAATTTTTATCAGCACATAAAATTGTTATATGATATAGCAGGTCTGCTATCTCATTTTTCAATTCTTCATTATCATTGTTTTTTGCTGCAATTATCATTTCAGAACATTCTTCGCCACATTTTTTTAAAATTTTATCTTGACCTTTTGAAAAAAGATAGCAAGTATATGAACCTTCCTGAAAATTTGACTTTCTATCAATAGCTATATCGTATAATTCATTTAAAATATTTTTCATTAACTTTAAACTCCTTTATTTAATTAACGCTTTAATTTACCGTTACTATAAATCAATTAATAATTATTCCTGTTGCTATTCAGCCATATGTATAAATCAAAGATGTTTTACCGAAGGTCCAGGGCGACCGGAAAGCCCGGTCGACTCCGCAGAGTCGAAACCCCTGTAAAACCATAAACTTTCCTTTAGAGGCTGAATAGTAACTTATTCCCCATAAATCTTATTAAAAAAACAACTATAACTTCCTGTATGGCATGCTGGTCCTGTTTGCTCTACATTTACAAGTAAAGTATCATCATCACAATCACCATATATACTTATTACTTTTTGCATATGCCCTGAAGTTGCACCTTTATTCCATAATTCACTTCTAGAACGACTCCAAAACCATGTATATCCGGTTTCTAAAGTTTTGGCTAAACTTTCTTTGTTCATATATGCAAGCATAAGAACTTCCTTTGTTTCATTATCCTTAACTATTGCTGGAATAAGACTTGATTTAATAAAAAATTTATCTAAATTCATTTTATACTCCTCTACTAAAACTTCTGACAGGGATATCTTTGTCTTTTAAATGTTGTTTTACTTCCTCTACAGTCAATTCCTTATAGTGAAATAATGAAGCGGCAAGTGCAGCAGAAGAATTTGTTGTTTCAAAAACTTTAGAAAAATCTTCTAATTTACCACAACCACCACTTGCTATTACAGGAATATTAACAACACTACATACAACATTTAACATTTCGATGTCAAATCCTGACTTTGTTCCATCTGTATCAATTGAATTCAAACAAATTTCACCTGCACCAAGATTTTCTATTTCTTGAACCCATTTTATTAAGTCTATTTTCATGTCTATACGTCCACCATTTATGTATACAGTATACCCACCTTTTCCATCTCTTTTCGCATCTATACCAACAACAACACATTGGCTTCCAAAAATATCTGCTGCTTCACTTATTAACTTAGGATTTTTAACTGCTGAAGAATTTATTGAAACTTTATCTGCACCCGCACGTAGGGTTTCACGAAAATCTTCTATTGTAGAAATTCCACCACCAACTGTCAAAGGAACAAATACTTTTTGTGCTGTTCTTCTAACTACGTCTAGCATTACACCTCTGCCTTCATGAGAAGCAGTTATATCATAAAAAACCAACTCGTCTGCACCCTGTTTATTGTATTCTTCTGCACATTCAACTGGGTCACCTACATCTTTAACGCCTTCAAAATTTACACCCTTTACTACTTTTCCATTTCGTACATCTAAACAAGGTATTATTCTTTTTGCCAACATAATTATCCTACCTTTCAGCTAAACTTATAGCTTCCTTTAAATTCAATGTACCTTTGTATATAGACTTACCGCAAATAGTTCCATATAAATTCATCTCTTTACATATTTTTATATCTTCTATTGTATGAACTCCACCACTTGCAATAATATTTGCATTTACAGAAATACTTAGTTTTTTTAGTTGTTCTGCATTAACACCAGATAAAGTACCGTCTTTAGATATATCTGTGAAGATAATATATTTAACGCCTATATTCGCCATCTCTTTTGCTAAATCTATATAGTTTACACTAGAAGAATCAAGCCAGCCCTCAACAGCTACCATTTCCTCTTTTGCATCTATACCAACAGCTATTTTGTCCCCGTATTCTTTTACCGCATCTTTTACTATACCTGGGTTTTTTAAAGCAATAGAACCTAGTATCACTCTTGAAATACCATTTTGAATATAATATTCTACAGTTTCTAAATTACGTATTCCTCCACCCAATTCAACTTTTAAATTTGTATTTTTTGCAATATCTATAAAAATGTCATTATTTACAGGTTTGCCTTCTTTAGCTCCATCTAAGTCAACTGTATGTATCCATGATGCACCATCTAATTCAAAACTTTTTGCAGTATCCATATAATTTTCAGCAACTGTTTCAACTGTTGAAAAGTCACCTTTAAAAAGTCTTACGCAATTACCATCTTTAATATCTATAGCAGGTAAAATTATCATTTAATCAATCCTCCGAAATTCCTCAATATCTGCAATCCTGTTTCCCCACTCTTTTCTGGATGAAATTGAGCTCCATAGACTGTTGCTCCATTATAAACCAACGAAGGAATTTTACTATCGTATTCACAATATGCAGATATATCTTTATCGTCACAATAAGCTTGATATGAGTGTACAAAATAAACATATTCATCATCACTTAGTCCATTTAGTAAAGGGCAATCATTTAGCTTTTCTAACTTATTCCACCCCATATGTGGTATATTTAAGTTAGGTGCAATTATCTTATCTACTTTACCTTTTATAAGACCTAAACCATCATATTCTTCAAATTCATAACCTTTTTCAAAAATAAGTTGCATACCTAAACATATACCTAAAAAAGGTTTTTTCAAAGCTTCTTGTTTTATTGTTTCTATAAGTCCTGTTTTTTCAAGCATTTTCATAGCACTTGGAAACGCTCCAACACCTGGTAAAATTATAGCATCTGATTCAACAATGTCTTTTGAGTTTGAAGTCAATTTATTTGGCAATTCCAAATAATCCAATGCATTTTTAACACTAAATATATTTCCTGCACCATAATCAATTATAGAAATCATTTATAAAACCCCTTTCGTTGAAAGTGTTTCTAATCCAGTTTGTTCAGTTGCTATTTTTAAACTATGTGCCACTGCTTTAAAAATAGCTTCACATTTATGATGATCATTTGATCCATAAACCATATCTATATGAAGTGTTATTCCAGCGTTAAATGAAAAAGCTCTGAAAAATTCTTCTGTTAAACAAGTTTCAAATTCACCAATTCTTTCATTTTTAAATTCACCTTTAAAAACAAGAAATGGTCTATTACTTATATCTAAAGAACAAAACCCTAGTGCTTCATCCATAGGTATATAAGCACTTCCATATCTTTTAATTCCACTCTTATCGCCAAGTGCTTTCATAAAAGCTTGACCTAAAACTATTCCGGTATCTTCAACTGTATGATGTCCATCTACTTCCAGATCACCTTTTACCTGTATATCCATACTTATCCCACTATGGATTGATAAAGCTGTAAGCATGTGATCAAAAAAACCTATTCCTGTATTTATATTACACTCCACTTTTTGATTCATTTTTATACTTACTATTATTTTAGTTTCTTTAGTTATTCTTTCTACAATTGCTGAACGCATAATTCTAAAACCTCCAACAATTCTTTATTTTCTTCTTCTGTACCTGCATTTATTCTTAAAAATCCTTTAAACTTTCTTATAGCTATAGATTTTTTAAGCAGATAATCATAGATTAATTCATCTTTATCTGTTTTTATAAATACAAAATTTGTTCTTGTTAAATAAATTTTTTCAAACACGCTATATTTATTTTGTATTTCTAAAATGCCATTATATAATTCTTGTGTATTTTGAATAAGTATATTACACTTTTCTTTTATATATTCCTTTTCTTTTAAAACCAAAGCTGCAATAACTTGAGATATTGAGTCCGTATTATATGGCGATTTAGCTGCTCTAAGTGCTGTAGTTATTTTTTCTTTTGCAACTGCAAAACCCATTCTTATGCCAGCAAGCCCAATTGCTTTTGAACATGTTTTTAAAATAATACAATTTTCAAAATCTTCAATTTCACTTAGTAAACTTTGATCCCAAAAATCCATATATGCTTCATCTAAAATTACAAAGCAATTTAATGATTTGATTATTTTTCTTACTTCGTTTTTATCTAGTCCTAAAGAAGTTGGATTACATGGATTTGAAAATATCAACGCTTTTGCTTTATTTTCATTGCAAAAATCAATTAACTTGTCCACATCTATACTTAAATCTTCATTTTTATCAAATACTTTTACGTTCAATTCATACATTGATCCATAAAAAGAATACATAGAAAAATCAAAAGGCATGGTTACTATTACATCATCTTTTTCAAAAAAACAACTGGTTATTATGCTTATTAATTCATCTGAACCGTTACCTGCAGTAACATAATCTTTATTTAAATCATATAAATCAGCAAAAGCTTCCAAAGTAATATCAGCCATGCAATCTGGATAACGATTAAAAGAGATTTCGCCTATATTTTCTAGTATTTTCTTTTTTAACTGATCTGGAAGGTCAAAACAGCTTTCATTTGCATCTAATCTTACTTTATATTCTCCTTTAATAGGTTCATATGGAACAAGATTTATAAGTTTTTGATTTAATTCCATTATATAATCTCCTATTCAAATCTTACTTTTATAGCATTTGCATGTGCAGTTAACCCTTCTCTTTCTGCTATTAAAACTATATCATCTTTTGCTTCTTTTAAAGCATCTTTAGTATAATAAATAAAAGATGAACGTTTTCTAAAACTGGAAACTCCAAGAGGTGAGAAAAATCTTGCAGTACCACTTGTAGGTAAAACATGATTTGGCCCTGCATAATAATCACCTAATGGTTCAGAAGAGTATTGTCCCAAAAATATTGAACCAGCATTTTCGAGTATGCCTAAATACTCCATAGGATTTTTGGTTAATACCTCAAGATGTTCAGGAGCAATTTTATTTGTAATATCTACTGCAGTGTCCATGTTGTTACATATTATTACTGCACCAAAATCTTTTAAAGATTTTTCTATAATGTCTTTTCTAGATAATTTCTCTATTTGTTTTGAAAGTTCAGCTATTGTTTTATCTGCTATTTCTTCACTTGTTGTAACCAGTATGGATGAAGCTAAAACATCATGTTCTGCTTGCGACATCAAATCAGCAGCTATAAATGAAGGATTTGCAGTTTCATCTGCAAGAATTAATATTTCACTTGGTCCTGCTATCATATCTATATCTACTACTCCATATAGAACTTTTTTCGCTGTAGCAACATAAATATTTCCAGGCCCCACTATTTTGTCAACTTTAGGTATTTCATTTGTGCCATATGCTAGTGCAGCAACTGCCTGTGCTCCACCTGATAAAAACACTCTGTCTACTCCACATAAAGCCGCAGCAACAAGAATATCTTTGTTTGGTGTACCATCTTTCAAAGGTGGTGTAACCATAATTATTTCTTTTACTCCTGCAATTCTTGCTGGAATTGCATTCATAAGAACACTTGATGGGTATGCAGCTGTACCACCAGGAACATATAATCCAACTTTTTCAAGTCCTCTTACTTTTTGACCTAAAATAACTCCATTTGCCTTTGCATCTATAAATCCCTGATCTAATTGTCTATTGTGAAATTCAGTTATATTTTCTATTGCATTTAATAATGCATTAACAAAATCTTCATCAGCTTCAGTCAAAGCATCATTTATTATTTCCCTTGGTACTTCGTAATACAAAGGTAAATTACCATCAAATTTTAATGTGTATTGTTTTACTGCTTCATCGCCATTTTCTCTGACATTTTCAATAATTTCTGTAACTACTTGAGTTATTTTTTTATCGGTTTCTGCATTTCTTTTTTCTAATTCTTTTAAAAAAGAAATTTCATCTATTCCATTTGAAATTATTTTTTTTATCATTTAATACTCTCCTCCATTAACTTAACAAGAGTTTCTATTTCCTTCTGTCTTAATTTTAAACTTACTGTATTTACAATTAATCTTGCCGAAATAGGTGCAATATCTTCTACAACTTCCAGTCCATTTTCCTTTAAAGTAGAACCTGTTTCAACTATATCAACTATTCCATGTGATAGTTCAAGAAGTGGTGCAAGTTCAACTGAGCCTTCTATTTTTACTATATCAACATCCATGCCTTTACTTTCAAAAAAAGCTCTCGCAACATTTGGATATTTTGTAGCAATTGTTTTCACTTCATAACCTTCATAAAAATTATAGTCTTTTTTAGTTGCTAAAGCAAAACGACATTTACCAAATCCAAGATTAACTAACTCAAAAAACTTACCCTTCATTTCCATTATTGTGTCTTTGCCTACAACGCCCATATCACAAACGCCTCTATCTACATACGTTATAACATCGGCTGCTTTTGCCAAAACAACTTCTAAGTTTGCGTCTGGAACTTGAAGAATTAATTTTCTTCCTTTATTAGTTAATTCCGAGCAATCAAAACCTAGTTTTTCAAATAAAGAAACTGTATCTTTTTCTAATCTACCCTTAGTTAGGGCTATTCTCAATGGTTTAGACATTAATTAACCTCCGTTACATTTTCATTTACCAATACAATTTTTTGTATTTGTTTTTCTTTTGCATATTCTCTCACGTCGTCTATATTATCAAAAAGAGCAATTTCTGTTACCAAGCCCTCTTCTCTGTATTTTTTTGCAATATCAAAAGCTTTAATATAAAATTCTTTGTTTGAAAATACTATTACATCCGGTATTTTTACAGAAAATTTTTCTGTTTTTGAAATTACTTTTGCAACTGCATCAACATTTATTGCAAAGCCTGTAGCCGGAACATCATATCCAAATTCTGATATTAATTTATCATATCTTCCGCCGGATAAAACTGCTTCTCCATAATCTCTTATGTAACCTTTTATTATTATTCCAGTATAATAATCCGTCTTGTTTACCATACCCAAATCAACTGTAATTTTATAATCTGGATATAATGAAGATATATCGTTATAAACTGTTTGTAATTTTGATAGTATCTTATCTATTTTTTCATCTGAAAACAATTTTGCTGCTTTTTCAAAAACTTCATTTCCACCAAATAATCTAGGTAGTTTTTTCAACGAATATATAATCTTATCATTTCCTATACTATCCAACAAATCATTTAAAGCTGGATAATTTTTCATTTCTATTAAAGAACGTATATTTTCTTTTTGAATGTCATTTATATCTAACTTATTTACAAGTTCTTTAAATAAACCTATATCTCCAATTTCAACAGAAAAATCTTCTACCTTACATTTTGATAAAACTTCTATTGCTGAATCAATAACTTCTATATCTGCCATTAATGAATCTGAACCTATAAGTTCAATTCCAGCTTGAACTATTTGATCACTTCGACCTGTCATAAGAGGACTTATGTTGTATGCACATTGATTATAATAAAGTCTTAAAGGCAATGATGCTTCTTTTAACCTAGTTGCTACAACTCTTGCAATTGGCATGGTTGATTCTGGTCTTAATACTAACAGTCTTCCTTTTCTGTCTACCATTTTATATAAATCTTCTTGAGCAAAATGTCGTGATTTCAAGTTAAAAACATCAAAAAACTCCAAACCTGGTGTTATAATTTCTTGATATCCTCTTTTAATAAATATTTCATTTATAATAGATTCTACATTTTTTCTAGCAATACAATCCTCAAAAAGTAAATCATTTGTTCCTTCAGGTGTTATTAAATCATAATATTTCATGCATTTTTTCCTCCAATTAAGTTATCACTTTAGCGTGCTACTATAGTAATATGATATCATAATATTTTTTAAAAGTCAAGAATTATATTCTAACTTCAAATATATCTTTTTCCTCGTGTTACTATTCAGCCATATGTATAGGGCCGAGATATTTTACCGAAGGTCCAGGGCGACCGGAAAGCCCGGTCGCCTCCGCAGAGTCGAAACATTGCAACTCCCAACCTTTACCTTTAATGGCTGAATAGTAACCTATATTCTCACTTCAAATATATCTTTTTCCTCATCCTTTATCCATTTTGCTGTATAGTCTTTATTTTTATTAAAACAAAAACTTACTAAATATCCTTTATCCTTATTTTTCGAATTTAAATATCCCTTTAGTTGATCTATTGAAGCTTTTCGTGCCTCTTCTCCATGCCATATTTTAAGTTCTATTATATATTCTTCTTCACCATAGAACACTACTATATCCATTCTTGTATTATTTCTTGTTTGTGTTTCTACTGCATAATGTCCTTTTCCATTTATTATCGGTTTTAAGAAGCATAAAAACAATAGTCTACCTTCTCGCTCTAAAAACTTTTTATCCGCTTCTCTATACTCACTTTTCATTAATTCCATAAATTTAATAAGTATTTTTTCCATGTTTAATATATTATTAACTATAAACTGAGAATTATCTATACTTATTATACTGTTGCCATGTGTAATTTTTCTTATCACCATATGATTGTAAATGTATGTTTCAAATATTTTATTCGAAATTATTACCTTTTCTTCTAAATTACTGAAAATGCCCAATATTGTACCAAAGGAAATTATAGGATCAGATATTTGAAATGGGATTTCTCTCCCTTTTACTAATATCATTTCTATTAAATTTCTAAACATATCATTATTTTCTATGTTTTTTATCATATCATCAAATAAAGTATTTGTTCCTTTTAAAATAAGTTTTACTGAATTTCTTACGCTTTTTATTGTCCAATTTTTATTTAATTCTTCATCTATTGTTTTGCATATTTTGCTTACTAAAAAAGGATATCCGTTTGTATACGAGTATATTTCATGGCTTATATCCAAAATATTCATTTTGGTGTTTTCTTCTTTTTCATATTCTTCTAGCATTCCTGCTATATCTGAAAGATTAAAATTCATGTCAACATTAAAATCCACTGCTATATTCCATGGACTATTATATCTTATTTCTTCATCTGCTTTTAATTTTCTTTTTATATTCTTTATATCATATACTCCTGCAAGTATTACGCTTTTAAAGGTTTTTTTTCTTATTCTATCTAGATACTTATTTCTAAGCATACCTAAAAAATTAAGAAAGATTTGATTATCACTTGTCTTATCAACTTCATCTATAATTAAAATCATTTCTTTGCTTGTGTTTTCACATATTTCTGTTACTTTTTTACTTAAAAGCATAAAAGTTGACGTTTCTAAATCCATATTTTTAAATAAATTTTGATTTTCTTCTTTTAACTCTTCAAAAAAATCACTATCAACGACTAAATCAACAAATGCTTTTATAAACAATTCTTCTTTTTCAAAAACTCTCCCACCTATACCTTCAAAGCTTATCTTAATTACAAAATATTTTTCTTTTAATTCTTCATAAAGAAGGTTTAACAAAGTTGTTTTTCCATACTGTCTTGCTCTGTTTATAGTAAAATATCTATCTTTTTCTATTAATAATTTTATATGCTCTATTCTATCTTTCATATCCACCATATAATGCATATCTTTTATACACAAACCCACAGTATTGAACTCTTTTTTCATCTTTGTCCTCCTTAAAATAACAATCAAAATAATGAAAGTTGATTTGATTTTGGTATGTTTAAAAATAGACCCATATTTTCCAAAACTTCTATTACTGTTTTTGAAGCACCACTTTTACTTTGAAATTCATCAATAGACATAAAATCTTTAGATTGAGCTGTATTATAAATGTTAATTGCCGCTGATTCTCCTATACCACTTATAGCATTAAAAGGTATTCTTATTTTTCCATCTTCAATTGTATATTTATAGGCATCAGACTTGTACAAATCTAATGGTAAAAATTCAAAACCTCTGCATAACATTTCATTTATAATTAACAACATATCATAAGTAGAATTTTCTTTTGGAGTTTTGTCCTGTTTTTCTTTTAATTCATTGATTTTATTTCTAACACTATCTTTACCTTGTACTGCAGTTTCAGCATCAAAATCCGTTCCTCTAACTGTAAAAAATGTTGCATAAAATTCAACCGGATAGTAAAGTTTGAACCAGCCAAGTTTTATAGCGGCTATTACATATGCAGCTGCATGAGCTTTTGGAAACATGTATTTTATCTTTAAGCAACTCTCTATATACCAAGTAGGAACATTATGTGATTTTAACATTTCAATAATTTCTGGTGTAAATGTTTTTGGAGCCTTTCCTTTTCTAGTATCCTCCATTATCTGAAAGGCTTTTTTAGGTTCTACGCCTTTATATAATAGGTATGTCATAATACTATCTCTAGTTCCAATTACCTCTGAAATAGTACATTTTTTTTGTTCAATCAAATCCTTTGCATTGCCTAACCAAACGTCTGTACCATGTGATAATCCTGATATTTGTAGAAAATCACTAAATTTAGTGGGTTTAGCATCAACAAGCATTTGAATTGTAAATCCTGTACCCATTTCAGGTATACCCAAGCTACCTGTAGGACAAAATATGTCTTCTTTTTTTACGCCTAAAGCTTCCGCCGATGTTATCATTTTTATAACCTGTGGGTCTGTTGTAGGGACTTCTTTTATACTTTTCCCTGTTAAATCTTCTAAATGTTTATAAAGAGTTGGTACTACGTGTCCAAGTTCATCTAATTTCAATATAGTATCATGCAATGAATGGAAGTCAAAGTGTGTAGTAACAACATCTGATTCTGTAGAATCGGCTGGTCTTTGGACTGGTGTAAAATCATAAACATCATAATCAGCAGGAACTACAACCATTCCTCCAGGATGCTGTCCTGTAGTTTTCTTTACACCTGTACAACCCTGAGATAAACGTAACATTTCTGCATTATTATAATTAAAACTATTTTCTTCACAATAATTCTTAACATATCCGTATGCTGTTTTTTCTGCAACTGTACTTATAGTTCCTGCTTTAAACACATTATCTTTACCAAATAATTCTTCAGTATATTTATGTGCTTTTGATTGATATTCTCCTGAAAAGTTTAAATCTATATCCGGTGCTTTATCACCATCAAAACCTAGGAAAGTTTCAAAAGGAATATCATGACCATCTCTTTCCATGTCAGTTTGACAATTTGGACATTTTTTAGGTGGCAAATCGTATCCAGAACCATAAGAACCATCTGTTATAAATTCACTATATTGGCATTCCGAACATACATAATGAGGCATTAATGGATTTACTTCAGAAATACCAGACATGGAAGCCACAAATGAGGAACCTACAGAACCTCTTGAGCCAACCAAGTATCCATTTTCTTCCGAATTCATAACTAGTTTTTGTGCGATCATATACAAAACTGCAAATCCATGCTTTATTATAGAGTCAAGTTCTCTATTCAATCGCTTTTGTACTATTTCAGGCAGAGGTGTTCCATAAATTTTTTCTGTTCTTTCTATGGTTATTCTTTTTAAATCGTCTTCAGCACCCTCTATATTAGGTGTATATGTTCCTTTTGGAATAGGTCTTACTTTTTCAATCATATCTGCAATTAAATTTGTATTTTTCACCACGACTTCAAAAGCTTTTTCTTCACCTAAATACTCAAATTCTTTTAACATTTCATCTGTCGTTCTGAAAAATAAAGGTGGCTGTTCCCTTGCATCTTTATATTTCATTCCAGTCATAAGAATTTCACGATATATGCTATCTTGTTTATCTATGAAATGAACGTCACAAGTTGCTACTACTGGTATATTTAATTTCTCACCTAAACTCACTATCTTTTTATTTAAGGATATAAGATCATTTTCTGTATCAACTATACCATTTCTTATCATAAATTCATTATTCATATGAGGTTGTATTTCTAAGTAATCGTAGTAACTAGCTATATCCTCTATTTTTTCAGCTGGTTGATTTTCTAAAACAGCTTGAAAAAGTTCTCCTGCTTCACATGCACTACCTAAAATCAGTCCTTCTCTGTGGTCATTTAACATTGATTTCGGTATCAATGGTTTTTTATAAAAATAGTTCAAATGAGCCGCTGATATAAGTTTATAAAGATTTTTAAGTCCTACTTTATTTTTAACTAAAATTATTTGATGATAGGATTTTAACTTTTTTACATCCACTTTATTTAGTTTGTAATTCAAATCACTTAAAATCTTAATATTAAATTGTTCAACTGCACGCTGTATTAAAATCATATAAATTTTCGCTAAAACCTGAGCATCATCTACTGCTCTATGATGTTCAAACTTTCCTAACTTCAAATGCTTAGCGACTAAATTTAATTTATGTTTAGCTAACTCTGGCAACATTACTCTAGAAAGTGCAAGACTATCAATATATGAATATTTAAAATCAATATTATTTCTTTTACATGCTTCATCAATAAATGACACATCAAACCTAGCATTATGTGCAACTAAAACAGGATTTTCTCCACAAAACTCCATAAACTTTTTTACTGCATCTTTATCTAAAGGTGCATTTGCGACCATTGCATTATTTATTCCTGTTAACTCAGTTATTTTTGGAGGAATAGGCTTACATGGATTTACCATAGTACCAAAAGTGTCTATTATTTGCATATTTCTTATTTTGACTGCACCTATTTCAGTTAATTTTTCTGTTTTACTGTTTAACCCAGTAGTTTCAACGTCAAAAATGATTATATCATCATTTATACTTCTATCAACTTTTTCAGATAATATATCTATTTTTATTAAGTCATTTACAACATAAGCTTCACAACCATAAATAACTTTGAAGTTATCATCTTTTATTGACTCAACTGTATTCATTGCTTCTGGAAAAGCTTGAGCTATTCCATGATCTGTTATAGCAACTGCAGGATGTCCCCATTCATATGCACGTTTTATAAGCTTTTCTGCTGGAGTAATTGCATCCATCGATGACATAGATGTATGCAAATGCAACTCTACCCTTTTAACACTTGCGTTATCTTTTTTGGATAGTTTTTTAGCTGTAATTATTGTATCAGCCATTATAGAATAATCTTTAGAAAAATTATCAAAGTCAATTCTTCCATATACAACTAAAGTTATTCCCTTTTTTATATCTAAGAGCCCTGAACTTTTTATATTCTCATTTTTTTCAAAAACTTTTACTGTAACTGAACCTGAATAATCAGAAATCATAAAAGAAAAAAGTGTTTTATCTCCCCTTATTTCTCTTACATCTATATTAAAAACGTCTCCCCATACTGCTAATTTAGTATTCAATTCTGAAACTGCATTTTTGATTGAAGTGACACTTTCCTTAATCATTTTACCCTTAATTAAACTTGCTGTTTTCGTATCAAACTTAGCGGGTATATTAAGAGAATCTATATCTATATTTGTAAATGAATTTTTATCTTTTGAATCATCCATTTTAGATTTATTTTCATATTGTTCTTGGTATTTTGGCAATGAAGCTATTACTTCCGTCAATAATTTCTCATGATTTTCTACACTCGCCTTTAATTCACCTGAAAGAATTACTTTTACCTTTTTATCAAATTCATTTTCAATTAACTTTGATAATTCAGAACAAAAATCTGATTTCATAAGCAAATCATATCCGCCATTTTTTAATTCAATTTCCAATTCATTTTTATCTTCTTCAAATTTCACACCACAATCATCTAAAAAACCGTTTATAACTGAAATTTTTCTTTTGAGTTTATTTAACAACTCTGGAATACATTCTATACAAAATACACCATCTTCATATTTACATTTTACATTTATTTTTTCCACTTTAAATTTTTCTTGTAAGTTTTTTTCAAATTCACATAAATTATTAAAAGGAATTATTTTTTTAAATTTAACATAAAAATTAATTGAAGATAAGTCAACTGAATATGTTATCTTGTATATTTCGCCCGTTTTAAAATCATTTGGAATTTCAACGTTAAAGTCCTTTAAAAAATCTAGTATACTTATTGCCACATTCATGTTATCACCTATAATTTCTTTATTTCTTCTAATAATTCCTCTAATATATTTTCTTCTTTAATTTTTCTTATTACTTCACCTTTTTTAAACAAAACAGCACAACCATCTCCACCAGCAATGCCAATATCTGCTTCTTTAGCCTCTCCTGGACCATTGACAACACAACCCATAATTGCAACCTTTATGTTTTTATCAATGTTTCCTATTTCCTTTTCAATTTTCTCTGCTAAAGAAACTAAGTCTATTCTTGTTCTTCCACAAGTAGGACATGAAACAAATTCTATTCCGGAATATAATCCAATACTTTTTAATATATCTTTTGCTGCATAAATTTCTTTTATAGGGTCACCTGTAAGAGATACCCTTATAGTTTCGCCTATACCATCTACAAGCAACGAACCTATACCTATTGCAGATTTTATTATTCCCATTCTTTCAGTTCCTGCTTCTGTAACTCCTAAATGTAAAGGATAATTACATACTTTTGAAATGTGTCTGTATGCTTGTATCATTTTATTTACATTTGATGATTTTATGGATATAACTATATCATCAAAATCAAATTTATTTAAAATTTCAACATGTTTTAATGCACTTTCTGCCATAGCCTCTGGTGTGGATGAACCGTATTTAGCGAGTATTTCTTTTTCTACTGAGCCAGAATTCACACCAATCCTTATTGGAATGCCCTTTTCCCTACATATATCTGCCACTTGTTTTACTCTATCCATATCTCCTATATTTCCAGGATTTATTCTTATTTTATCTACCCCTGCCTCTGCAGCCATAATAGCAAGTTTATAATCAAAGTGTATGTCTGCAACTAGTGGAATATTTATTTTAGATTTAATAGCTTCAATTAAGGCTACTGATTCTTTATCAGGAATTGCTGCACGAATTATTTCACAACCTGCTTTCTCCAATTCAATTGCTTGTTTAACAGAACCTTCTATATCATCTGAACGTGTATTTAACATTGACTGTATATATATTTTTTTACCATCTAAAACATAATCTTTAATTTTCACAGGCTTAACAATTCTCATAATATAAACGCTCCTCATCAATTATAGTATTTTTGTTTAAATAAAATTTAAACAGTTAAATTCAGGCATAATATTTTTAAAAGCCGCCCTTTTTGGACGGCTGAATAAAACTTCTTATAACTATACTTAAAAAAACATATTAACTTATTAATTTCTGTATATCATTAAAAGAAATTACAACCATAAGCAACATAAGTAATGCTAATCCAATAAAATGAACAATACCTTCTTTTTCTGGAGGTACTCTCTTGCCTCTTATAAATTCAATTAATAAAAATACTACCTTACCTCCATCCAAGGCTGGCAATGGAAGTAGATTGAATATACCTACATTTATCGATATAAACGCCATCAAACTTAATAATTGGTCCATACCAATTGCTGCCGTTTCACCAATAACACTTACTATTCCAACTGGACCCGATAAATCGCTAATTCCATACTTTCCTCTTATTAAATCAATCAATGAAATCCAAATCATTCTTCCCTTTGACAAAGAATCTCTAACAGAATAATTTATTACAGAAAGAAAAGATTTTTCAGTTATGTTTATAGTAAAATCTATCTTATATTCTGCCAAACTCAACTCTTTATCTCCATTATATTCCGACTTATCTTTAAAAGTTACATAGGAATTTTTTTCTTCATCAATATAATAGTAAAAACTATAATAAAACTCTACATCACTTAGATTTATTTTTTCACCATTTCTTTTTACTACCACATCATATGTTTTATCATCAGTATTTTGCAACTTATATGCTATGTCATTTTCAGTTAGAATACGCATACCATTTATTGATATTATTTCATCACCTTTTTGTAGTCCAGTTTGTTGACTTTTAGCATTTTCTCTAAAATCACTGATTACATTTGAACCTAATTTTTCTGTAACTGATGTTGAAATTATAACTATAATAAGTCCTAAAATCAAATTCATTATTGCACCTGCAACTAAAACAGCAAACCTATTTTTTATTGGTTTCTTAAAAAAAGCTCTATTATCTTCGCTTCCTGTGTCTTCACCTTCCATAGCACAAAAACCACCAATAGGTAATAGTCTAAGTGAATATTCGGTTTCACCTTTAGTAAATTTAAATATTTTTGGACCCATTCCAATAGCAAACTTATTTACTTTTATATCACTTAATTTTGCAACAATAAAATGTCCAAATTCATGAACGGCTATAATCACTCCAAATAAAACAATAGCAATTAATATATTTATTATCATAAACTGCCTCCTGACATTTTTGTTCTTATGTATTCTCTTGCTTCTTTATCTATCTTTACAACATCTTCATATGAATTTAATTCTTTATAAGGGAAATAATCTATGGTGTCTTTTATATACTTACTTATATCCATAAATCTTATTTTTTCATTTAAAAAACTTTTTACAGCCTCTTCATTTGCAGAGTTTATTATGCATGGGTATGCTCCACCCTTTTTTATTGAATCTATGCATAATTGTAAACACTCAAACACTTCATAATCAGGCTTTTCAAAAGTTAGGCTTCCATACTCTACTAAAGATAACTGTTTTGTAGGACAGTTTAATCTTCTAGGATAAAGTAAAGCATACTGTATTGGTATCTTCATATCTGGTACACCTAATTGAGCAATTACAGAATAATCCTTGTATTCAACAGCGGAATGAATTACACTTTGTTTATGTACAACAACTTCAATTTGTTCAGGGTCTAAATCAAAAAGCCATTTAGCTTCAATAAACTCAAGTCCTTTGTTCATAAGTGTTGCTGAATCTATAGTGATTTTATTTCCCATGCTCCAATTTGGATGCTTTAACGCATCTTTTAAAGTTACCTTTTCTAAATCGGCTTTCTTCATACCAAAAAAAGGTCCTCCTGAAGCAGTTAAAAAAATTTTATTTATTTGATTTTCATCATTTCCTTGTAAACATTGAAAGATGGCAGAATGTTCACTATCAACAGGTAGTAGTTTGACTTTTTTATTTTTTGCTAAATCCATAACTATTTTGCCACCGGCAACTAAAGTTTCCTTATTTGCCAAAGCAACATCAATTCCTGCCCCTATTGCAGTTAATGTCGGTAGTAATCCAACCATTCCGACAACAGAGTTTAACAACATATCATTATTTTTATCAGCGGAAATTTCACATAAACCATCCATTCCAGATAAAAACTTAACACTTGTATCTCTTAATCTTAATTTTAATTCTGCATATTTTTGTTCATTAAATATACATACTTTTTCAGGCTTAAATTCTCTAGTTTGTTTTTCCAACAAATCAATATTGCTGTTCGCTGCTATAGCATTTATTTTTATATCATGAGTTTTAGCAACTTCAAGTGCTTGAACACCTATTGAACCCGTTGAACCTAAAACAGATATTTTTTTCATATTATCATTCCAATCATTTTTAATGAAAAAGGAGCCCAATTATAAGCTCCTTTTCTTTTATTTGTAAATATTTAAGTAATTCAAATATACATAAATAAAAGGAACTACAAACAACACACTATCAAATCTGTCCATAAGTCCTCCATGTCCGGGCATAATATTGCCATAATCCTTTATATTGCATTGTCTTTTTATTAATGATGCTGTAAGGTCACCGATAGTACCTAAAACTGCACAAATCAAACCTAACACAAATGTATTTACATAATTAACCTTATATCCTTCAGCGAAAAATGCTACATATATTAAATTTATAACTACAAAAACTACACCATTAGATAAAAGACCACCTATAAATCCTTCTACAGTTTTTTTAGGGCTTATTTCAGGACAAAGCTTATGCTTGCCCAAAAAAGTTCCAACAAAATATGCCCCTGAATCGGCAATCCACGCTCCACAAAGTGCAAGTAAAATATATACAACTCCATGTTTTTCTGAAATATTTCTTAAAAGATATACACAACTTAATGACATACCAACAAAAAAAGTAGATGCTATCATATAAAATATCTTTTCAAAAGTAGTTTTTTTATGATTTATAATATAAGAAATAAACATTATAAGTAAGAATAAAGCTACAAATATTTTTCTTAAAAATACAAAATTATCTAAAAATAAAAAAGGGAAAACAGCAGCAAAAACGTAGGATGAATAAGTACCAAGCTTGTTGTTTTTACATTTATTTGCATTAAATAATTCAGTTAACATAATTACAGATATAAATGCAATCATAAAATTCAAAAAAATAGTATCAGAAAAAAATAAAACCAAAATTCCAATAACTATACCCACAGCTGAAGATATTAGTCTAATTTTCATATTTTTATATTCCTCCAAAACGTCTACTTCTAGATGCGTAGTCGTTTAATGCTTTATTTAACTCTTGAGGTAAAAAATCCGGCCATAGCACATTTGTAAAATAAAATTCAGCATATGCACATTGCCATAAAAGAAAATTAGAAATTCTAAGTTCTCCACTAGGTCTAATCAATAAATCAACATCTGGAACTTCCTTAGTATACAGATTTTTTTCTATCATATTTTCATTTATATCTTCTGGATTAATTTCACCTTTTTGTACTTGTTTTGCAATTTCTCTTGTAGCATGAGTGATTTCATCTCTTGCACCATAATTTGCAGCAATGAGTAAAGTCATTTTATCAAAATGTTTTGTGTCTTCTTCTAATGATAGCATTTTTTCACGAATATCTTCCGCAAAAAAAGTCTTATCTCCTAAAAAAATCAATTGAGTTTCCTCAATAAAATCATTTCTAACATCATCTAAATATTTTCTAAATAAATTCATAATAGCTTCTACTTCATCTTCAGGTCTCTTCCAGTTTTCTGTTGAAAAAGCATAAAAAGAAATATATCTAATTCCAATATCTTTACAATATCTAACGATTTTTTTAAATGTTTTAGCCCCTTCAACATGACCAAATTTCCTTGGCATAAGTCTTTTTTTTGCCCAACGTCCATTACCATCCATAATAAAAGCAATATGTTTTGGTAAATTTTCAGGAACATCATTTTTATCGTTAATTTTAGCCATTTTAAATACCGTTTGCCCCTTAAATTTATATGGACATTACTTCTTTCTCTTTATTAACAACCATTTTATCTATATCTTCAGAAAAGTTATCTGTAATTTTTTGTATATCTTTTTCACATACTTTTAAGTCATCTTCAGTAATTTCTGAATTTTTTTTCATAGCCTTAAATTTTTCCATAGTATCACGTCTTATTGCTCTAACAGAAACCTTTGCTTCTTCACCATATTTTTTAATACTTTTGCATAAATCCTTACGTCTTTCTTCTGTAAGTTGTGGAAAAACAAGTCTAATAACTTTTCCATCGTTGTTTGGATTAATACCTAAATCAGAAGTTTGAATAGCTTTTTCTATAGCTTTTAAAGCACTTGCATCATATGGCTGAATTACAAGAACCCTAGCTTCTGCTACTGAAATAGAAGCCATTTGATTTATAGCTGTTGGCGCTCCCCAATAATCTACCATTATTTTATTTAATACTTCTGGGTTTGCTCTTCCTGCACGAATTGCTGCAAACTCTCTATTTAAAACGTCTATAGTTTTTCCCATTTTTTCTTTTGCAATTTTAATTTGTTCTTTCATAAAAATACTCCTTTATATATAATTTAATAAATTAACATTTTACAACGGTTCCTATGCTATCACCTTTTATAGCATCAACTATATTGTCTGGTCTATTTAAATCAAATACCAAAATAGGAATTTTATTTTCACGGCACATAGACGCTGCTGAAGCATCCATAACCCCAAGTTCAAGTGCAAGAACTTCACTAAAAGTAAGTTCTTCATATTTTTTTGCATCATCAAATTTATGTGGATCTTTATCATATACGCCATCTACCATAGTAGCTTTTAGTAATATGTCAGCATCTATTTCCGCTGCTCTTAATGCAGCTGCTGTATCTGTTGAGAAAAATGGACTTCCTGTTCCACAACCAAATATAACAACTCTTCCTTTACTTAAGTGCCTAACTGCTCTATTTCTAATATAAGGCTCAGCAACTTGTCTCATGCTAATTGCTGTTTGCACTCTTACATTTACTCCTAAAGACTCCAAAACATCAGCTACGGCCAAAGCATTCATTGCTGTAGCCAACATTCCAATATGATCAGCTCTAGTTCTATCCATTTCACCGTTGCTTCTTCCACGCCAGAAGTTTCCACCACCAACAACTATTCCTATTTCCACATCTAATTCGACACATTTTTTTATACTCTTGCATATGTCGTTTATTACAGCATAATCTAGTCCTATTTTTTTAGGACCTGCAAGTGCTTCACCACTAAGTTTTAGTAAAATTCTTTTATACTTTGGTTTCATTATTTAATTCTCCTTAAAAGTTTCTAACTCTTTATATTTTACACTAAATTTTTAAATATGTAAAGTATATTTTTTTATTTTCCAAATTATTTTATCAAATATTGTTACCATTTAGACACATACGTAATGCGAATATATATTACCCGAAGGTCCAGGGCGACCAGAAAGCCCAGTCGACTCTGCAGAGTCGAAACTCCTGTAAAATCGCAAACTTTACCTTTAGTGGCTGAATAATAACTAACTATCAGATAACAATTACAATTGCAGAGGCATATTCTTCTGTATGAGTAATACTTACCTTTATTTCTTTAATGCCTTTTTCTTTTGCTATTTTAAGTGCACCACCCTCTAATTCTACATAAGGGCAACCTAACTCATCATTTAGTGTTGATATTTCATCTAACTCAAAATCTCTTACTCCTGTTCCAAGTGCTTTCGAAAACGCTTCTTTTACACAAAATCTTCCCGCTATAGTTTGTATACTATTCTTTTTTGCAAAAAGCTCCCTCTCTTTGGCTGAAAATACTTTCTCAATAAATCGTTCATTTTCTATGCTTTTTTTTATTCTTTTTATTTCAATTAAATCTATTCCTACATTCATAAAATTTTCCTTTCATAGAACAAATATAATCATTAAAATACCGTTGAAATAAATTCAACGGTATTATTTTATTGGTTACAGGACAGAGATATTTTTCCGAAGGTCCAGGGCGACCGGAAAGCTCGGTCGACTCCGCAGAGTCGAAACTCCTGTAAAATCGTAAACTTTACCTTTATAGGCTTAATTATAAATAGGTCTGAATATTAACCTTTATTGTTTTTTTATTAATCTAACATAAGGTTTCAAACTATCCAATATTTTTTTATTAGGACAAAATACAAGTCTAACATTACCATAAGTTTCAGATTTAAAATCCGCATAATAATTTTCATCATTTTCTTCATCTACTACTAGTATAGTAGTAACATCTGCTTCTGTTTCTTTTGCGTCTTTTACTTGTCCAAAACTTTCAAAAGATGATGCTTTAACTGTAATCATTCTTGATCTTTTTGTTTTTGCTTTTATTTTATCTATGTCTAATTCTCCATTTGTAACAATGTATTCATACTCTATTTCATAATTTAAGCATAAAGTATAACCCAAATAAACAATTCCTCCACCTATTAAAAATGAAAAAAACACTAAAAAAGAAAAAGTTACAATTATAATTAAAATTGCTATTAATACAGAACCTATTAAAATAGTTAATTTCATTGTTTGATCTTGAGTTGTATTCTTTTTTTCAACTAACTGTTCTGCATAACTATCCATGATTTACCTCCAAATTAAAATTTAATATTTCTTTAATTGTCACTATTCAGGCATATTTATAATGCAAAGATGTTTTACCGAAGGTCCAGGGCGACCGGAAAGCCCGGTCGACTCCACAGAGTCGAAACTCTTGCAAAATCATAAACTTTACCTTTAGTGGCTGAATAGTAACCTTCATTTTTATTTTATCATACTTTAAAATTAATTTCAACAAAACACTTGCTTTTTTTTATTTTTTTGTTTATAATTAATTTAAACATGATGACTAAGAGAGTAGAGACTTTTATGAAAAGTATTCAGAGAGAGGTTATTATTAGCTGAAAGTAACCTTATACTTAATAAGTTTTGAAGTTCACTTACGAGTGGTAATACTGAAGTTTTTAAATTGTAGGTATTAACGTTAAGCTTGCGTTAAAAGTAAAGGAGTTTATTGCTCTATTTTAAAATAGGTGGTTTATAAACAAGCTATGTCTTGTCCTGTTTTAGGGCAAGGCTTTTTTTATTTTCTAATATTATATTACTAGACATTGGGAGGATTTAAAGTATGAAAAATCAATTGGAACAAATTGAATTAATTGCAAAAGAAGAACTTAATTCATGTAGCGATTTAAAAAGTTTAGAGAATTTAAGAATTAAATTTTTGGGCAAAAAAGGTGAATTAACTTCTATCCTAAAGCAAATGGGTAAACTTTCCGCTGAAGAAAGACCTATAATAGGTCAATTGGCAAATAAGGTTCGTGAAGATATTGAAAATGCAATCACCGAAAAATCCAATTATTTAAAACAAATTGAACAGGAACAAAACATTAAAGCAGAATCAATAGACATAACACTTCCAGGCAAAAAAATCAAAACTGGAAAACTGCACCCTCTTTATACTGTTATGAATGAAATAAAAGAGATCTTTTTGGGAATGGGCTTTGATATTGCAGAGGGACCAGAAGTAGAGTACGATTATTATAATTTTGAAGCTCTAAATTTACCACAAAACCATCCTGCTAGAGACACACAAGATACTTTTTATATAACTGATAACATTTTACTTAGAACACAGACTTCATCTGTTCAAGTTCATGTTATGGAAAACAACAAACCACCTATAAGGGTTATTTCTCCAGGTAGAGTATACCGTTCAGATGCTGTTGACGCTACACATTCACCTCTTTTCCATCAAATAGAGGGTCTAGTAGTCGATAAAGGTATTACTATGGCAGACTTAAAGGGAACCCTTGAGACTTTGATGTCAAGATTATATGGTGAAGATTGTAAAATAAGATTGCGTCCCCATCACTTCCCTTTTACCGAACCAAGTGCAGAAGTTGACGTTATGTGTTTTAACTGTCATGGTGAGGGTTGCAGAATATGTAAAGGCGAAGGGTACATTGAACTTTTAGGTGCTGGTATGGTTCATCCAAAAGTTCTTGAAGGTTGTGGAATAGATAGTGAGGTTTACTCTGGTTTTGCATTTGGTTTAGGTTTAGAAAGAGTTGTAATGAGAAGATATAACATAAGTGATATGAGGTTATTATTTGAAAATGACTTGCGTTTCTTGGAACAATTTTAATTTGGAGGTATTTTGTTTATGAATTTATCTATGAAATGGTTATCTGATTATATAAAAGCAGATATGGATATAAAAGATTTTTGTCATGGTATGACAATGAGTGGTTCAAAAGTTGAAGGTTATGAAAAAGAAGGCGAAGAAATAACAAATGTTGTGGTTGGTAAAATATCCGAAATAACCAATCATGAAAACTCTGATCATTTATTAATTTGTCAGATTGATGTAGGTAAAGAAAATTTAATACAAATAGTAACTGGTGCAAATAATATAAAAGTTGGGGACTTAGTTCCAGTTGCTTTAGATGGAGCAAACTTGCCAAACGGTGTTAAAATAAAAAAAGGTAAGTTAAGAGGGGTTGAAAGTCATGGCATGTTGTGTTCAATTGCTGAATTAAACTTAACTCAAAACGACTTCCCTTATGCTGTAACGGATGGTATTTTCATCATTCAAGAAGAATGCGAAATTGGCGAAGATATTCATAGTGCTGTTGGAATAAATGATACTTCTGTAGAATTTGAAATAACTTCAAACAGACCAGATTGTTTATCTGTAATAGGCTTGGCAAGAGAAGCTTCTGCAACTTTTGGGTTACCTTTAAATGTAAAAACTCCACAGTACAATAAAAATAATGAAGATATAAAAAATTACATAAATGTTGAAATCGAAAACACAAATTTATGTAAAAGATATTCTGCGGGAATAGTTACAGATGTCAAAATAGAATCTTCTCCTCGTTGGATGCGTGAAAGACTTCGTGCCAGTGGAATTAGACCAATAAATAATCTTGTTGACATTACAAATTATGTTATGCTTGAATATGGCCAGCCTATGCATGCTTTTGACTTGAAATATGTTGAAAATTCAAAAATAGTTGTTAGAAACGCAAAAGAAAATGAGCAGATAATGACTTTAGATGGAGTAGAAAGAAAACTTTCACCTGAAATGTTAATAATTTCAGATGATAAAAAACCTATTGCAGTTGCTGGAGTTATGGGTGGAGAACATAGTGGGATAATGAGTGATACAAATACAGTCGTTTTTGAATCCGCTTATTTTGAGCCTGTATCTGTAAGAACTACAGCAAAAAAACTTGGCATGAGAACTGATTCCTCTTCAAGATTTGAAAAAGGATTAGATCAAAAAGGAACTTTAAGAGCACTTGAACGAGCTTTTGAATTAGTTGAAAAATTAGGTGCTGGAAAAATCGTCGGTTCTATTATTGATATAGATAACAGCGACAATGAAGCAAATCAAGTAGAATTCAATCCTGATTGGATAAATAGTTTTTTGGGTACAAATATACCTAGAGAAGACATGATAAAATATTTAGAAAAGCTAGATTTTAAGGTAGATGGAAATGTTGTTATATCTCCATCGTTTAGAATAGACATAGAATGTAAAGCAGATATAGCTGAGGAAATTGCGAGAATTTTCGGTTATAATTCTATATCTTCAAAAGAATTACGTGGATTAGCAAAAGCAAAACTGACAGATGACCAAAAATTTATTCGTAGCCTAGAAAATACAATGACTTCCATAGGTTGTTATCAAATAATGACTTACTCATTTACTTCTCCAAAATGTTTCGATAAAATAAATTTACCAATTGATAGTGTTTTAAGAAAAACTGTAACTATTAAAAACCCTTTAGGGGAAGATACAAGTATAATGAGAACTACAATAATCCCTTCTATGTTAGAAATACTTTCAAGAAACTATAACAACAGAAATGAAACCGCAAGATTATTCGAAATAGGCAATGAATATATACATACTTCAGATACTACTTTACCAGAAGAACCTTTGAGACTGGCAATAGGAATGTATGGTTCTGCAATTGACTTTTATGATTTAAAAGGATGTGTAGAAGCCATATTAGACTCAAATGGTATTTGCAACGTTGAGTATGAAAGAATTTCTACCGGTGAAAGTTTTGATGAAAAATCAGCTTTTCATCCAGGAAGAAGTGCAGTGATAATTAAAGATGGTAAAGAAATAGGTATTTTAGGCGAAATTCATCCTATAGTTTCTGCAAATTATGAAATAGAAACTAAAGTGTATGTGGCAAAAATAAAAATACCAGAATTAATAAGTATAAGCAAAATAGAAAAAACTTATACAGCATTGCCAAAATACCCTTCAACTACTAGAGATTTAAGTTTGTTGTGTGATGATTCTATACCTGTAGCATCTTTAGAAAAAATTATTAAAAATTCTATTGGAAACATTTTAGAAAAAATTACTTTGTTCGATGTATATAAAGGAAAACAAATTGAAGAAGGTAAAAAAAGTGTTTCTTTCTCTATGGTCTTACGTTCACATAATGAAACTTTAACAGATGAACATGCAGACAAGGCTATGAAAAAAACATTAAAAGAATTAAGTCAAGCTGGTGCTGAATTAAGACTTTAAAAAACCAAAATCTTCTTTTTGTATTTTATACAAAAAGAAGATTTTTTGTTATTATTATTTTATTATAGGTTATTTAAAAATTTGTTGGAGGTTTCGACTCTGTGAAGTCGACCGGGCTTTCTGGTCCCCCAATGTCGTCAACTTAGTGGAAAAATTAAAGTTTTACTCGATTTTTTTCAAAAAAATCGTAGGTTTCCAAAGGGCAACGCCCTTGGTTGCTTTCCGCAGAAAGCGAAATCCTTATGATTTAAGAGCTTTTTTGCTTCTTTTTGCGATAGAAAAAGAAGCGGAGTTTGAGGCTGAGCCTCATAAATTGCCTCAGCAATTTGCTTAAGTTGACGACATTGTTCGGTCGCACTAGACCTTCTAGATATATATTTGCGTTATAGATATAGCTAAATAGTAACGATTTTTTTATTTATAATTAAGAATGGGGTGTTTTTTATGTATGATTATTTAAAACAAATAGTTCTAAATAGTTTGATTGTTTTGAGTTTTTTAAATATTCTTACTCTTTTTTTGGTTTTTTATTTTTCTATAAAAGAACCTCTTATAAAAAAAATATACAATAAATCCTACAACACTATTTTACCAGATATAATCAAATATATAAACGATGATTTTTCTATAGATTATATTAAAAAACAAAAATATTTTAAAAAGAAATCAAATAAAAATATTATTTTTAATATCCTTATTGATTATTCAAGCAAAAATAATATTAACATAAGTGAAAAATTCGATTTACTGGGCTATACTGAAAAACTATTTAAAGATTTTGATGTAAATTATAATTTTACAATAATAAAAAAATTAATGATTATCAAGTCAAAGTTGTCTATTCCTTTTTTATTAAAATACATTTCCTCAGAAAATTTTGAATTGAGATATTTATGCAGTTTCGCTTTATCCTATTATCCATTAAATAATATTCAACTGGAAATTTATATGGATAATCTAGTTAATTTTCGAATAATTCCTGAAAGAATAGTAGAAATGATAGGTAATTTAAAACTTAATGAAGAAAAAACATTTTATTTTATAGAAAAATATGATTATAAACAAAAACCACTTTTTATAAAATCTTTATTAAATAACATTGAGTCACTTTCTGAAGAACATGAAAAGATTTTGTTAAATTTGTTAGGGATAAGTAAAGATTTAACTTTATCAATAATAAAAGTCCTTTCTTTAACTAAAAAACAAAAATATGCATCCATAATTTATGAGCTATACAAAAACAAAGACGATGTAGATATAAAGCTAGAAGCTACAAAATCAATGCTAAATTTAAACTTTCCAGAGGTAATTGATTATCTTTCTGATATGATGTATGATGAAAACTGGATAATCAGATTTTATGCATCTGAAATACTTGGTAAAAAAGATATTGATGGTATAAATGCTTTATTTTCACTTTCAATGAGTGATAATATTATAGTTGCTGATATGGCTTTATATCAAATTAATTTGAGCAAAAATACTTTTGATACAATAAACAAAATATTTACAGAAATAAATGGTGATACATAAATACTATAAAATAAAGAGAAGGTGTTGTTTATGATGCAAGATGTTTTAAAAAAAGTCGTTGAATTTTATAGCTTAGGTATATTTATATATTTTGTTTTAATCAATTTTACATATATTTTTTTAATTTTAATTTCTATAAGAAGATTAAGAAAATTTACGCAAATAGTAAATAGCGATGTCACCTCAATAGGTGAGTATACAATTCCAATAACCATAATAGTTCCCGCTTATAATGAAGAAGCTACAATAATAGAAAATATTTTATCATTATTGGCTCTTGACTATCCAAATTATGAGATAGTAGTAGTAAACGATGGTTCAAAAGATAATACTTTAAATTTAATAATAGAACATTTTAATCTAAGAAGTATAGAGCAAGAAAAAACTAGTAATTTAAAAACACAAGATGTACTTGGGGTTTATTCTTCGTTTGAATTACCTAACCTAATAATAGTTGATAAATTAAACGGTGGAAAATCAGATGCTTTAAATACTGGAATTAACTTTTCTAAAAACCCTTTATTTTGTGCTATAGATGCAGATTGTGTAATAGAAAAAGATGCTTTATTACGAATAATTAAACCATTTTTAAAATATGATGATATGATTGCTGTAGGTGGAATGGTAAGAATAGCAAATGGATGTAGGATAGAATATAGTGTCGTTTGTGAATCAAGCCTTCCCCATAGACTTATAGAAAAATTTCAAATAATAGAATACTTTAGAGCTTTTTTAACTAGTAGAGTTGGTTGGGAGACGTTAAATGGATTGCTTATCATATCTGGTGCTTTTGGCTTATTTAAGAAGTCAGCAGTACTTGAAGTTGGAGGATATACAAACACAATTGGTGAAGATATGGAACTAACTTTAAAACTTCATGAACATTATCGTAAAAATAAAAAGAAATATAAAATAGACTTTACTTCAGATGCAGTATGCTGGACTCAGGCACCATCACATTTTAAAGATTTAAGAGGCCAAAGACTACGGTGGCATCGTGGTTTAGCGGACTCTATTTTAAAACATAAAAAAATGATGTTCAACCCTAAATATGGAGTAATCGGAATGTTTTCTATGCCTTATTTTTTCCTTATAGAATTAATAGGCCCCATAATAGAAATCATAGGTTACTTAGTAATGCTCATATCTATCTTTACAGGATTAATCTCATGGTTTTTCATATTTGTTTTTGCAATGGCTTATTTATTTGGATTGTTTTTTTCCATTTCAGCGGTTCTACTTGAAAAACTGTCATATAACAGCTATAAAAAGCCAAGTGAAACAATGACTTTAGTAGTATTAAGTATGGTAGAACAGGTTTGTTATAGACAAATAACAGTGTGGTGGAGATTTAAATCATTTTTTAATTTTAAAAAAGGTTCTCAAACTTGGGGACATATTCAAAGAAGATCATTTAGAAAAAAATCCAATAAAAAACAGCTGTCTAAATAGACAGCTGTTTTTTATTCAAATTCGATTTTTCGTTTCTCTTTTGAAAACCAATTATATGGTTCTTCTTTTTTTAATGCATCTAGTTCTTTAAATCTTAATTCATCATTTACATAAAGTTCATCATAACCTTTTGGGTCTGACTTCCACTCTAATTTTACTTGAAGCTGATTTGAACGAACATTATAAATTAATCTTTTGTATCCTTTTGCCATAAACGTTATTCCTGGATATTCTATGTCATAAGTATTTGGCTCAACATAAACTTTTGTTCTACCTTTTGATGTATCTGTAACGTTTACTACATAACATCTGTAATTTTCAGATGATGAAATTGCTTTTTGAGTAATTATATCTTCAGTTTGATGCATTATAATTGTGGAAAATAAATAAAATCCAATTGCAGATAAAATATACAATAAAATAAAACCTGCACCCAGTATTGTCTTTATTCCCTCACCTGCACCACAGGCAAAAAACATGACGACTATTACAATTGCGAGTGGAATCAAAAGCATCCATTCTCCAAAATATAAAATTACTGAAGGCAAAAAAATAGGCATAAGCACCATGCTGACTAAAGATGTTACAAACTGTTTTCTTGTGTATATCATGGCCGTACCAAAGAATAAGCAAATAGCTAAAATAAATACCATAAATGTACCTTTGTTGGTAATGCTAACATTATAAAATAAAGTTAAATAAGATAAATAACCTATTAAAACACCAAAAAGAATACTTAATAAGGATAAACTTCGTTTTACCCAAATATTCATATATCACTTCTCCTGTTCTTTTTTGTTCACTTTTTAAAAACAACCTTTTTTATTATAGCATTTTTTTCTTTTGTATACAATACTTTATAAAAAAAAAATTTAAACTTTATTATGTAATAAATATACATTTGCATTTTTTTTGAATTTTCTATTGACAAATAAATAAAGATATTATATAATTTACTCAAGTAAATATTTTAAATTCGATGAGCAAAAGTAAGTAGTCTTCAAAACGATATTTCAGAGAGTTGTTTGTTTGGTGTGAAAACAACATATACGATGTAAGATGAATGGGTTTGTGAGAAGCATGGTGAATCTTAAGTATCCATTGCCGTTTTCCCTACGTTATAAGGGTAGGATATTAATGTTTTTTTACAGCGTATCCGAAAAAGGAAATTATATTAATATAATTTCGAAATTGGGTGGCACCACGATGTCTATCGTCCCTTTCTTTGGGAATGATAGGCTTTTTTTATGCTTAAATTAAGGAGGAAAATTTTATGTTATCACCTACAATTGAAACTGTTAAATCTCAACTTGAAGAAAATATGCTAGTTCCTGTTTTTTATGAGGTCCTTTCAGACACAAAAACTCCAATCCATATATATGATTCTTTATGTGATAATTCCGAAAATAGCTTTATTTTAGAAAGTGTGGACAATAACGAAAAATGGGGTAGATATTCATTTATAGGAATAAATCCGGAAAAAGAAATTATTATAGAAAAAAATCAAGCTAAAATTATCTGCTCCGATAAAACAGAAGTTTTTGATATAGACAACCCTGTTGTTTTTTTATCAGATTATTTAAAAAAATACAAGTCACCAAAGTTAAAAAATAGACCTAAACTAACAGGTGGTTTAATAGGTTATTTCAGCTATGATACAGTCAGATATATTGAAAAAAAACTAACAAATGTTCCTTTTGATGATATAAAATTACCTGAATGTCATTTGTTTTTATATAGTGAAATTATTGCATTTGACCACTTAAGTAACAAAGTTATAATAATAATCAATATAAAAAAAGATTCCCCTTTTTCTTTAGAGCAACAATATGAAAGTGCATTAAATAGAGCACAAGAAATTGCTGCAAAAATAAAAAAACCTCATGACATTAAAAGTAATACAAAAAAATATGATGAGTTTATAGTAAAATCAAACGTCTCAAAAGAAGAATTTATGAATAACGTGAAAAAGGCAAAAGAATATATAGTAAATGGTGATATTTTTCAAATCGTTCTATCTCAAAGATTTGAAATAGAAAATCCACCAAATAGTTTTGATGTTTATAGAATGCTCCGTGCTACAAATCCTTCACCATACTTATATTATTTCAAAAATAAAGATTATCATATCGCTGGTGCTTCTCCCGAAATGCTTGTAAATGTTACAGATGGGATTGTAACTACAAAACCAATAGCTGGTACAATTGGACGTGGTCAAGATGAAGAAGAGGACAAAAAGTTTGAACAAATGCTTAATTTAGACCCAAAAGAACGTGCCGAGCATACAATGTTAGTTGATTTGGGACGTAATGATGTGGGAAGAGTTTCTGAGTTTGGGACAGTAGAAGTAACTTCTTTTATGCAAACAGAAAAATACTCGAAAGTTATGCATTTAGTTTCTGATGTTCAAGGTAAATTAAAAGAAGACAAAACAGCCATAGATGCTTTAATGTCTGTTTTACCTGCTGGTACTCTTTCAGGTGCACCAAAAGTTAGAGCAATGGAAATAATAGATGAAATGGAAAATAGAAAACGTTGTTTATATGGTGGTACAGTAGGTTACCTTGCTTTTGACGGAAACATAGATACATGTATTGCTATAAGAACAGTATTAATTAAAAATGATAAAGCTTATATTCAAGCTGGTGCAGGAATAGTTGCAGATTCAATACCAGAAAAGGAATATGTTGAAACTCAAAATAAAGCTTTGGCTATTATAAATGCAATTAAGGAGGCTTCAAAATTATGATAGTTATAATAGATAATTATGATTCTTTTACATATAATCTTTACCAATATATTGGCGAGCAATATCCTTTTATAGAAGTTTATAGAAACGATGAAATTACATTGAGTGAACTAGAAAAAAAGGAACCTGAAGCAATTGTTATATCTCCAGGTCCTGGATATCCAAAAGATGCCGGGATATCTATTGATGTAATCAAGTATTTCAGCGGAAAACTGCCTATACTTGGTGTGTGTTTAGGACATCAATCACTTGCTGAAGCATTTGGTGGAACAATTATAAAAGCAACAGAACTTATGCATGGAAAATCAAGTGATATTATTATAAATACAAATTCAGTTTTGTTTAAAAATTTACCAAACACAATTTGTACTGCAAGATATCATTCACTAATTGCAGAAGAAAAATCTCTTCCAGATTGTTTAAATATTATAGGAAGAGACAACAAAAATCAAATAATGGCTTTAGAACATAAAACGCATAAAACTTTTGGTGTACAATTTCATCCAGAATCAATCTTAACAACTACTGGTAAAATTATAATTAATAATTTTTTGAGTCTAATACCAAACTTTAAAAAAATAGAACAAAAAACTTTTGATATCCCAAATTCAAATAAACCTAAAACAAAACTAAAAGAATATATATTTAAAGTATCTGAAGGAATAAATTTAACAGAAGAAGAAGCTTTCAATGCTATAAATATTATTATGTGTGATGAAGCTACTGATTCTCAAATATCTTCTTTACTTACTTCTTTAAAAATCAAAGGAGAAACTATAGAAGAGATTACAGGGTTTGCAAAAGGTATGCGTCAAAATGCTAAGCAAATAGATGGATGTTCTGACGCTATAGATATAGTAGGAACTGGTGGTGATATGTCAAATACATTTAATATTTCTACTACATCCTCATTTGTTATAGCTGCTGCTGGTGCAAAAGTAGCTAAACATGGCAACAGAAGTGTTTCAAGTAGGAGTGGAGCTGCAGACGTTTTAGAAAGTCTAGGTGTTAAAATAACTTCCACTCCTGAAAAAGCAAAACAGCTTATTGATAGTGTTGGTCTTTCATTTTTATTTGCTCAAAGCTATCATAGTTCAATGAAATATGTAGCAAATGCAAGACGTGAAACAGGTATAAGAACAATATTTAATATATTAGGTCCTTTATCAAATCCTGCTTCAACTGATTATATTTTGTTAGGAGTATTTAACCCTAATTTATTAGAACCTTTAGCAAATGTTTTGATAAATTTAAATATTAAACGTGCTATGCTTGTTTATGGCAACGACAAACTTGATGAGATTTCCATTTCCGCATCCACTTCTGTTGTTGAGATTAATGGAAAAGAGATTAAGAAATATGAAATTAATCCTTTTGATTTCGGAATGCAATTGGCAGAAAAGTCCGAAATAGAAGGTGGAGAATCCAATGAAAACGCTGAAATAACCAAGCAAATTTTAAATGGTACACTAAAAGATGCCAAAAGAAACATAGTATTATTAAACGCAGGTTGTGCTTTATATGTATGTGGAAAAGCAAATACCATTTTTGAGGGTGTAAAACTAGCAGAAGAAACAATAGATAGCGGAAAAGCATATCAAAAATTGAACGAATTTATTTCGGCAACAAATGAGGATTAATTTATGATTTTAGATGATATAATTGAAAAAAGAAAAATACAATTAGAAAAAGAAAAGTCAAACATAACTTTTGAAAATATTAAGGAGCAAGCATTAAACAAAACTGAACCTACGAAAGGTTTTTATAATGCTTTGCAAACAAATTCTATAGCTGTTATTTCAGAAGTAAAAAAAGCCTCCCCTTCTAAATCAGTAATAAGAGAAGATTTTAATCCTGTAGAAATTGCTATTGAATACGAAAAAGCAGGTGCAAATGCTATTTCATGCCTTACTGAAGAATTTTATTTTCAAGGAAGTAGTGAGTATCTTAAGGATATAAGAAACTCTGTCCACATCCCTATTTTAAGAAAAGACTTTATAATAGATGAATATCAAATATATGAAGCAAGAGTAATAGGTGCAGACGCTATTCTTTTAATTGCAGCTATTTTAGATGTAGATACAATGAAACACTTTAAGAATATAGCTGATTCAATTAATCTTGACTGCTTGTTTGAAGTACACAATGAAGAAGAACTACAAAATGTTTTACAAGTAAACCCTTCTATTGTTGGAATTAATAACAGAAATCTAAAAACTTTTGAAGTTAGCTTAGATAATACAAAAAAACTAATAAAAACCATTCCTACAAATTGCATATCTATTTCCGAAAGTGGAATTGTAAATAATGCTGATATGATTTTACTAAAATCATATGGTGTAAATGCAGTCTTAATTGGTGAAACACTTATGAGAAGTGATGATATTTCTAAAACATTAGCTGACCTGAGGGCAAATATATGAAAATTAAATTTTGTGGAATAAGAAGAGAGGAAGACATAGATTATTTAAATCAATACTCTCCAGATTATGCAGGATTTATTTTTGCAGATTCAAAAAGATATGTAGAACCACAACAGGCAAAAAAATTAATTGAATCCTTGGATAAAAAAATTAAAACAGTGGGTGTTTTTGTAAATGAAAATGTCTACAAATTAGTTGATATAGTTAAAGAAACAAATATCGATATTATTCAACTTCATGGAGACGAAACACTTTATTATGTTGAAATTATAAAGCAACTGTTAAATAATGAAGTATGGAAAGCTGTTCGTGTAAAATCAAAAGAAGATATTTTAAATGCAGATAAATCAGAGGCTGATATATTATTATTGGATAGTTTTTCTGAAACTCAATATGGTGGCACAGGAAAGATAGCTAACTGGGATGTAATAAAAAATACAAGTATCAATCATAAATATATGCTGGCTGGAGGATTAAACTCAGATAATATTTTGGAAGCAATAAAAAAAACAAACCCTTATGGAGTTGATATTTCAGGTGGAATTGAACTAGATGGTGTTAAAAATTTAGATAAGATCAAAAATATTATGAATATTTTAAGGAGTGACTTAAATGAATAAAAAAGGAAGATTTGGTGAATTTGGCGGTCAATATGTTCCTGAAACTGTAATGAATGCAGTTTGTGAGCTAGAAAATGCCTATAACCATTATAAAGATGATCCGGATTTTAAGGCAGAACTAATTGAATTATATAATAAGTATGCAGGTAGACCTTCTTTATTATATTTTGCTGAAAAAATGACTAAGGATTTAAATGGTCCTAAAATTTACATCAAACGTGAAGATTTAAATCATACAGGTTCACATAAAATAAATAATGTATTGGGTCAACTTCTTCTTGCGAAAAAAATGGGCAAAAAAAGAATAATTGCGGAAACAGGTGCTGGACAACATGGTGTTGCAACTGCAACGGTTGCAGCTCTTCTTGGACTCGAATGTATTGTTTATATGGGTGAAGAAGATATGGAACGTCAATCATTAAATGTATATAGAATGGAACTTTTAGGTTCAAAAGTATGTGGAGTTTCTAGTGGAACTAAAACTTTAAAAGATGCAATTAATGGTGCTTTTAAGGATTGGGCTACAAATGTAGAGAATACTTATTATTGTATTGGTTCTGTTATGGGCCCCTATCCATATCCTGAAATGGTTAGAGATTTCCAGAAAATAATAGGAGAAGAAGCAAAAAAACAACTCATGGAAATAGAAAACAAACTTCCAGATGCAGTAATAGCTTGCGTTGGTGGTGGTTCAAATGCTATGGGAATGTTTTATGATTTCATAAATGACCCTTCTGTAAAATTAATAGGTGCAGAAGCATCCGGAAAAGGTATAGATACAAAATTACATGCAGCTACAATTTCTAAAGGAACTACTGGTATATTTCACGGAATGAAATCCTTATTTCTGCAAAATGATGAGGGGCAAATAGACTCTGTATATTCTATTTCAGCCGGATTAGATTATCCTGGTATAGGTCCTGAACATGCTTATCTTTTTAAATCCGGACGTGCTCAATACCTTGATATAACAGATGAAGAAGCGGTTCAAGCTTTTGAGTATCTATCTAGAACTGAAGGTATTATTCCTGCTATAGAATCAGCTCATGCAATTGCTGCAACTTTAAAAATAGCTCCATCAATGAGCAAAGAACAGATTATCATTGTTAATCTTTCAGGACGTGGAGACAAAGATGTTTATCAAGTTGCAAGATATAGAGGGGTGAATATAAATGAATAGAATTGATTTGAAATTACAAGCTTTAAAAGAACAGAATAAAAAAGCACTTATTACATTTATCACCTCTGGTGATGGCGGTTATGAAACAACAGAAAACGCTGTTTATGAAATGGAACGTGCTGGTGCAGATATAATAGAATTAGGTGTTCCTTTTTCCGACCCAATTGCAGAAGGTCCGGTAATTCAAAATGCAAGTGAACGCTCTTTGGGAAATGGAACAACTTTAGTTGGCATATTTGAAATGGTAAATAAGATTAGAAAAAATACTGAGATACCATTGCTACTAATGATGTATTTAAACACTATTTTTAGATTTGGTACTGAAAAGTTTTTTAATTTATGTAAGCAAAATGGTATAGATGGAGTAATAGTACCTGATTTACCATTTGAAGAAAAAGATGAAATTCAAGATATAGCTGATAAATATGGTATTATATCTATAAGTCTTGTTGCACCAACTTCTGAAGAAAGAATAGAAAAAATCGCCTCAAATGCATCTGGATTTTTATACTGTGTATCTTCAACAGGAGTAACTGGAATGAGAAATGAGTTTACTACTAATTTCGACGATTTTTTCAAAAAAATTAAAACTTACTCAAACATACCATGTGCACTTGGTTTTGGAATTTCAACTCCTGAACAGGTTAAAGATATAAAGCAATATTGTGATGGTGTTATTGTAGGGAGTGCAATAGTAAAACACGTTGAAAAGTATGGTGAAAATTCACCAAAGAAAATATATGAATTTGTTTCTAGCTTAAGAAATGCTCTTGATTAAAATTAATACCCTCAAAACATATGATGTTTTGAGGGTATTAATTTTACTATTCAGCCTCTAAATGTAAAGTTTACGTGTTTGCAAGGGTTTCGACTCTGCGGAGTCGACCGGGCTTTCAATGTCGTCAACTTAAGGAATATTAAAAAATTCATAAAAAATTTACAAAAAAACACTTGACAAAATGTTAAAAATATGCAAACTCGTTTTGGTTACAAAAATTTCTAAAACGAGGCGGTTTATATGAAAAATATTACTCTTTTATCAAGAATTCTGAAAATAACAAACGAGTTAATAACTTCTGAGGAGTTCAAGGCAAAATATCGAATT
>Ga0209373_10000685_pt1 | contig 49274 bp, 24 predicted proteins | sample Higcelweek5metaG_FD_187173 | JGI IMG/M metagenome (GOLD analysis project Ga0209373, IMG submission 187173) | Freshwater pond sediment microbial communities from the University of Edinburgh, under environmental carbon perturbations - High... | ecosystem: Environmental > Aquatic > Freshwater >... | reverse complement strand
TTTAGGGCATTGACCCAGTGAGACATAGAAGGTTAAGTTACATGAGTTGTATGTGGGCATCCGTAGCCGTAAGAGTTGTAAAAAAGACGCATCTTTTATTGTTACGACCACCAACTGTCAATTTTATGTTGATATGGGTTATGTAGGCACGAAGCTTTTTGTTTAGGTTATGAAAATCTAAGAAAACAAGAGATATTTGAAGAAAAATAAACTTTATAGAAGAAGGAGGAGTATTTTGAAAAATAATTTGACAGTAACAGCAGATTTAATAAATAACAAGTTAAAATTCTCAGGGGTATCACGTGATAATCATGAGATAATGATAGATTATGTGTCACCTGTAGGTGATGATAGCGGATATACTCCACTCGAGCTTTTTCTCTTAAGCTTGGCAACTTGCAGTGGGATGACTATTGCTTTATTGCTTAGGAAGATGCATAAGGATGTATCAGGGCTAAAAGTAATTGCTTCAGGAGTAAGAAGAGATACTAATCCAACATATTTTAAAACCATATCACTAATTTTCGAACTTGAATCTAAAGATGCTCAGCCTGATGATATGGAAAAGGTTTTAAATCTGTCGGAAGAATCTATGTGCCCAGTGTGGAATATGGTAAAAAATAATGTTGATATAAGTTGTGAGTATAAGATAGTATTCCAATAATATTGGCTCGATAAAAGTGCTAGAAAAGGCTGGATATGTCCAAGAGGGATACTTCAAAAATGCAATAACCAAAGAGGGTAAGATCTATGACCAATTGCAATTTGCCGCATTGAAAGAGTAATTTGGCTACAAAGTAGGGGGTAAGCTTTTATGAATGGTATAGATAAGGATTTACAAAAATTTTATAATGATATAGCACTAGAATTTTCTGAAGAATGGTATACGAATGATAGTTTATTGCCAGCACTTAAAAACTTTTTATCACTTCTAGACAAAAATCCAAGAGTGTTAGACATGGGATGTGGTGCTGGATATGAAAGTATGAGACTACATAAACTTGGAGCAGAAGTTGTTGGTATTGATTATTCAATGGAACCAATTAGAATTGCTCGTGAAAAGAACCCGCTATGCAGATTTGAAGTTATGGATTTTCGAAAAATAAATAATTCCATAGGATACTTTGATGGAATTGTTGCTATTGCCTCAATAATACATATCGATGATCATGAGTTAGATAAAGTTTTCAATGGCATGAAAAAGGTTATTAAGTCAAAAGGGTTTATTATGATTGTAGTTGTTCAGGGGAACGGTTTGAGTAAAGAACGAAGCGAAATAGAAGTAAATGGTACTGACTATAATAGGCCATTTTATTTACATAGTAAGAATAGATTAACGGAAGTAGCTGAGTGTGAGGGATTTGAGTATTATAGTGAATTAGAACTTGCCGATGAACTTAACAAATTTGGGTGGGAATGTTTTGTCTATCAGAGTAAAACATAGAATTATATTAAACCTTTAAGGCCTATTTTAAAGGAGATGGCGATAATTAAGATTTTATTTGTTTGCAGCCGTAATAAATGGCGTAGTTTAACAGCAGAAAAGATTTTTAGAGAGTATAACTCGTTTGATGTAAGATCAGCAGGAACCGAAGAGAACGCAAGGATTAAAGTGACAAGTGGGCATGTAGGCTGGGCTGATATTATATTTGTTATGGAAAAAAAGCATGTAAGAAGACTTAAGGATAAGTTTGGAAATTTAATAAATGAGAAAAAGGTAGTGTGTTTACACATTCCAGATGATTATGAATATATGGATGAAGATCTTATTGAGATTCTTAAGTCAAGAGTAGCTGAGTACATTGATATTCCAGATTGAAAAGGCGCAAAAAAGTTGGTGTCTATTTATTGACTGTGCTAATGACTTAATATAGAATATGAAAATAAATCGTAAATATGTTGGAGGTTAATATGCCAGTAAATAAAGCGAAAAATCATTACCTTGGTAAAGATGGATATGCACGTATGAATTGTGCTCAATCAGTGGTGAATGCATTTAAGGACAAGTTCAATTTAAAAATGGAAACTGTTGAAGAATTCAGAGCATTTGGCGGAGGTAGAGCTCCAGAGGGCTTATGCGGGGCATTGTATGCAGCTAAGTATCTTTTTGAAAGTAATGCTGCAGGTGAAAAGGGAGCTGAGCTTGAGAAGCATTTTCAAAGTGAGGCAGGAGCTGTTAAGTGCCGTGAGATTATGGCAACTAAGAAGCTTGCGTGTGTTGGGTGTGTTGAAATATGCTCTGTGTTTTTGGAAAAGCATGAGGTATAACCAACCACATTTCCTACGTCCTTTGCTTTTAATTAAATCCATTACGATACGGAAAAATAAAGATTGATTGTATGTATGGAATACCTTGTGTTAAACTATATATGGAAAATTAAAAGTAGATATGATATCAAGAGAGGTTTGGTTATGAAAAAAGTTCCTTATGGAGAAAGTAATTATAAAAAAATAATAGATGAGAATATGTATTTTATTGATAAAACAAGATATATTGAAACACTGGAAAGCATGCCTAGTTTTCAATTTTTTATTCGTCCCAGAAGATTTGGTAAAAGTTTATTTTTAAACACTTTGCAGACCTATTATGATGTAAACGAAAAGGATAACTTTGATAAATATTTTGGAGACAAATATATTGGTAAAAATAAAACGGATAAAGCAAATAGCTATTTGGTTTTAAGGCTTAGTTTTGCAGGTATAGTGACAGATATGGGTAAGGAGCAAATGATCAGGGGCATAGAAACATTGATTTTCAATGCAATAGATGTAATGGTTTCGGCAAATATATCATCATTAGAAAATGCTGATATTTCAATGTTTAACGATAAAGATGCTACCCAAATGATTAATACTCTTAGAACAGTTTTGAAAAAAAATAATAAATCTATGTTTTTATTGATTGATGAATATGACAATTTTGCTAATGGTCTTATGATAAAAGACGAAGTGATGTATAAAGAAATTGTTCATACCGATGGTTATATAAAAAGCTTTTACAAGGAAATAAAGGAAGCTACTGCTGAAGGTTCAATCGGAAGAGTGTTTATAACAGGAGTGAGTCCTATACTTTTGGATGATCTGACCAGTGGGGCAAATATATTTCAAAATATATCCAATGAGCATGCATTGAATTCAATGATGGGTGTTACTCAAGAAGAGTTGGAAGAATTGGTGGGGTATTACAAACTTAGTGAATATGAAAACAAAGATGAGCTTTTGGCGAATATGAAAGAGTTTTACAATGGATACAGGTTTAATAATGAAGCAGAAGAAACTGTATATAATACAGGGATGATAATGTATATTGCAAATAAAATGAATTTTAATAAAAAATATCCTAAGGATATGCTGGATGATAACATAAAAACTGATTATGGAAAGATAAGAACATTGGCTCAAAACTTTGAAAGCAAAAGCGAATTAAGAGAGATAATTGAAGAAAATAAATTAATAGGTCCTGTTGATATTAAAAGCAGATTTGGAATTGACAAGTTGTTTAATGGAACAGAAAAGCAGGATAATTTTGCAAGCCTGATGTACTATCTAGGATTGCTGACAATCAAGGCTGGTGAAGGGAGAAAGGTATCTGGGAATACCAAATTACTCTGTTAAAATAATGTACTGGGAATACCTGTACCATGCATATAGCGTTGGAAGTATTAAAAGAATGCAAGATATATCGATTGCTATGAGGAAAATGAGAAAAGAAGCTGATGTTAAAGATATAATGGAAATATATAAAGATGTGAGAGGGGAAATCTCCAATAGAGATCTGGTATCATATAATGAAATGACAAGCAAAGCGATATTTATAACACTTCTATTTGTAGATAATGTTTATATATTGGAAAGTGAAAAAGAGAATGGTAATAGTTATGCAGACCTTTACTTAAAAGAGGGCATTATATACAAGGAAGAAGTAAAATATCGATATTTGTTAGAATTTAAGCATATAAAGCAAAAGGATTTTACAGATGAAGTTCTGGAAATCAAAAAAAATGAAGCTAGAGAACAGTTGGAAAAATATAAGAGTGATAAAAAAATTATTGATGATGGTAAAAAACCATTAAAGGAAATGATTATTGTTACCATTGGTAAGAACGAAATGGTATATGAAGAATTGAATTAGGTCTCTAAACCAACTCAACAAACCATTTGTTCTCATGATCAAGATAAAGAAAAGCTCTTTTTCCGTTTATAAAACAGGGATAACGGTTTCCTTGAACGCCAATTTTCAGGGAAGCACCTTTTACAGGCTTCCCTGGCTTATTTACGTTGTAAACGTTTTCTGTTTCTGCTGTTTTAACTCTAATCTTTAAAGGGGTAATATCACCATCTAAATTATAGAGGGCTATAACTTCTACATTAAATTTATTCACTATAACACCTACCTAAAATATGATACTGGAAATATTACATTTTCCTCGATTGGGTTAGAATTTAGGGCTTTATCCTTAAGCAGCAATGCCCTTTGGACGGAATAATGTCCAAATCTTCTGCGGATATCGTCTATGCTGTTTTCAAGCTGTTCCTTCTTAATCTTTTTCTTCTCGTCATCAAAGAAGCTTAACTGAGTATATGTATCTGCTGTTACCAGATCTGTGGCTCTAACACCAATGCTTCTAATTGGTTTTTCCCAAGTCCAGTTGTTTAGAAATATTTCGTATGCCTTTTCGGCGATGTTTTTTGTGACATAGCTGCAATCAACTAGCTTTGCTTGTCTATCAATGATATGCAGCTCATTATCTCTTATATGTATCTGAATAGTATTGCTTTTGAAGTTGTAGTTTCTAAGACGCTCGGATACACTTTCTGAAAGTACATAAATAAGTATTTTTACGTCTTCGTTATTTAATAAATCTCTAGGAGTTGTCATGCTGTTGCCAACTCCTTTGATGATGCTCTGGTGATCAGTCCTCATAACAGGCGAGTTATCAAGGCCATTAGCAAATGTCCAAATATACTCGCCCCACTTGCCTAAGATAGTTTTGAGGAAGAATACGTTTAAATTGGCAAGCTCTCCGATTGTATATACTCCGATGTTAGTAAGCTTTTTAGCAGTTGATCTTCCTACATAGAGCAGGTCTGAAATCGGAAGAGGCCATACTTTTTGCTTGAAATCTTCAGACGTAATAACAGTAGTAGCGTTAGGCTTTTTCATATCACTGCCAAGCTTGGCGAATATCTTATTGTATGAAACTCCAATGCTTGAAGTTATACCTAGCTCACTCTTTAATTTGTGTCGGATCTCGTTGGCTATTTTTTCACCTGTTCCACAAAGCTTCGAAGATTCAGTAACATCAAGCCAGCATTCGTCTATACCGAAGGGCTCAATAAGGTCTGTATAGTAATTGTAAATCCTTCTGGCTTCTTTACTAAAATAAATATATGACTTATAATCTGGAGGCAAAACAACTAAACTGGGACATTTTTGCTTTGCTTGCCAAATAGCTTCGCCAGTCTTAACCCCATACTTCTTTGCTATTAAATTTTTAGTTAAAATAATCCCGTGTCGCTGCTCAACAGATCCCCCGACTGCTACAGGCTTATCTCTGATCTCAGGATTCCGCATACATTCGACACTTGCATAAAAGCTATTGAGGTCAAATGAAGTATTACTCTTTCCAATTTATAGCACCACCTAAACAGAACGTGTGTTCGATAAATATATTATACGCTAGAAAATTATTCTTGTAAAGGCTTATTCTCTTAAAGACGATAAAGACTATTAAAGCGTTGTTTTGTATCCTCTGTAACCCGTCGGTAGAAAGATACTCCAAAGGACCTATAATATTAGACTTATCTTCCCATAGCAGACGGTTTACATAATGAGGTACAATTGAAATAAGAATAGCCTTAGAAGAAATTGAATTAAAGGAGTTGGATATGGTGAATAAGAAAAAGTTTGGTGCTAAAAAAGAATGGATTGGAATGGTTATTATACTTGCTATGGTGTTTATAAGCCTAATAGGAGTGGCGTTTGCCGCAAAACCTCAGAAGGATACTTCAGCACCATCGATCCCAACAAACTTAAAAATTGTAACAGTTACCTCTCAATCAGCATCATTTATATGGTATGCTTCAAAGGATAATGTAAAGGTGACCTCATACTATGTTTATAAGGATGGTACATACATAGGGTCAACCTCAACTACTTCTTATACTGTAAGTGGTCTTACACCTGCAACAACATATAAGTTCTTTGTAAAAGCCAGAGATGCGGCAGGTAATTTATCAAGTTCAAGCAGCACAATTACAATTACAACCTTGCAGACAAGTGTGCAGACAGCTACTCCAACTAATTTACCCACAACAACACCAACAACACCTGCAACACCTACCTCAATACCTACAACAACTTCTATACCTACCGTAATACCTACACCCACCGTAATACCTACACCCACATCAACCCCAGTACTTACTCCATCCAACACCAAAATAGTTGGGTATTATGCGGCATGGTCTGCCTATAGCGGGTTTACACCAGATAGTATTGATATGGGCAAGCTCACACATATCAATTATGCTTTTGCAAACATAGGTAGTGATCTGAAAATAACTATGGGTTATCCTGATATAGATCCTTCAAATTTTGCGAAGCTAAATGCGTTAAAAGCTGTCAATCCTAATATTAAAACTATGATCTCTATAGGTGGATGGACATGGTCTGGTAAATTTTCTGATGTGGCACTTACTGAAGCATCAAGAACTGTTTTTGCTGACAGTTGTGTAGATTTCATCTTGAAGTATGGATTTGATGGAGTTGATTTGGATTGGGAGTATCCAGTGAGCGGAGGACTTTCCACAAATGTAAAAAGACCTGAAGATAAGAAAAACTTTACGCTATTGTTAAAAACACTTCGTGATAAACTTGATGCGAGAGAAGCTCTAGATGGCAGGGATTACTTGCTAACGATGGCAGGAGGAAGTGGTAGCACATATGTTAACAATACTGAACTTGGAATCCTTCATCAGTACCTTGACTTTGGAAATATTATGACATATGACCTTCATGGCACATGGGATACATATACAGACCTAACTGCACCTTTATATAATAACAGTGATATATCTCCTCAGTATAAGATAAGTGTTGATACCTCAATCAAAGTCTGGTTGAATGCTGGGTTTCCAAAAGAAAAGCTTGTTATGGGAGTTCCGTTCTATGGATACAGATATGATGCCGTTAATAATGCTAACAATGGATTATATCAACGATACTCAGGTGGAGCTTCCATCGGCTATGCAGGTATAGTTCAAAAGTACCTCAACACATCAGGGTATGTGCGTTACTATCATTCACAGTCAATGGCACCATGGCTTTTTAATGGAACAACCTTTATAAGCTATGATGATGAGCAGTCAATAGGAGCAAAGGCTCAATATATAAAGACAAATGGACTGGCAGGAGGTATGGCTTGGGAGCTGAGTCAGGACCCTGATAAAGTTTTGCTGAACGCTCTGTATAATGGATTGAAGTAGGGAAATTGTGTTATGGTTATGAAGTTCATTATTTATGGGCCTCATAACCATAAGTTTATTGATGTGATTCTATTTCAGTATCACTTAATAAATCCACATATGCATTTCTAAGCTGATCTTCTGCAGAACAGTTTTGTGTATAATACCAATCAGTCACGGCCTTTTTTATTTCTGCATCAGTGCCTTCGGTTATATATGGATACACAGCAATAAGCTCTTTAGTATCTTTATCCCTTAGACCTATCTTTTTTTTACCATCAAATTTGCCCACGTTATCCTCCGTTTTTTATTGATTCATAATTTGTTCGGTCATAATGGTAGTGTTTCAAAATAAATGAAAATTATAAGTAAAATTTGAAGGACTTCAAAAGAAAAAAGTTTATTGATATAATAAACAATAATGTTGGAATGTATTTGATGAAATTAGGCAAATACTGTTTTGTATATTAAATACAATATTAATCTTACATTTAGCAATAGATAAATGTATAATATTAATCGTATTTAATATAGTAAGAAGTGAGATGGAAATACAAAGTCAAATGGATTATGACAAGGAGTGATATACTTGAAGGAATTAAAATTTGAAGCAATAATAAAGTCTTCAGAAATTGGTAACGGCGGTGCATATATCGAGTTTCCGTTCGATGTTGAAAAAGAGTTTGGAGTTAAAGGAAGAGTTAAAGTAGTTTGTTTTTTTGAAGACATTGAATATAGAGGATCATTGGTTAAAATGGGTACAGAATGTCATATCATTGGTATATTAAAAGAAATAAGAAAGAAGTTAAATAAAAATATAGGTGATAAAGTGCAAGTGAGAATGTATCATGACGAAAGCGAAAGAACAATTGAGATTAATCCTTTATTGGCCGAAGAGTTTGATAGGGATAAGTCCTTGCAGGAAAAATATGAGAAGCTTTCATATACATTAAAAAAGGAAATTTTCAATCAATTATCAAGTGCGAAAAAGGGTGAAACTTTAAAAAACAGGTTGGCAAAGATAATTTTAGAACTCAAAAAGTAAAAAATTGAGTTGAAGATGGCGAATTTAAAGATTTAAAGACGTAAAGACGTAAATGCTTTTGTTGCACCATTACTTATATTTGTGATAAAATTAATTAGTTTGTGTATAATATTTATACATTTCCAAAAGACTGGAAATCAACAAAAGTTTATTTGGTTAATCCCATTATATTGGGATATTTAGGAGATGAAATGAAGAGTAAAATTTTAACCATACTATACAGGTGTTCATTTATACTTATTCTCCAATTCACTACATTGCTTTATGCAGTGTTTAATCGATATACAGGAAATGAGCATAATATGGTAACATTTATAGATAATATTATACCTTTTGTAAAAGAGTTTATAGTTCCATATCACTTCTGGTCTTTTTATGTAATATCAGCTTTGGTTTATTTAGCTATTGTTAACGGAAAGAACTACTTTCGCCTTTTGACTAGCATTGTTGTAGGAAAAGTGATTTGTTTTACGGTTTATTATTTCTATCCTACTACGGTTCCGAGACCTGAGGTGGTGGGAAATGACTTTTTCGCACAGTCAGTTCTGACGACATATGCTAAAGACAACCCTTACAACTGTTTTCCGAGTATACACGTAATGAGCGCTCTATTGGTATGTATTTTCTTAGTTAAGCAAAGCAAAAATATTTATACAAAGGTTTATGCAGTGACTGTATGTATTTTAATAACATTATCAACTATGTTTGTAAAGCAGCATTATTTTTTTGATGTTGTGTCAGCAGTGATATTAGGATTGATTATGTACAATGTAGTGATAAATGAGAAAGTATGGAATAAGAAGTTGGTTGTAAAATTAAAACCTATTTTCAGACCTTCAAAAGTGAAGGAAAATTATGTTGATCTAGAGTAATATTTCAATCATGACTTGTCATAGATCAAGAAATTTACAATTTTGTAACATCGACGATACAACTTTATTATAACCGAATAATATAATTAGTTTACTAGGTCAATTTCTAACGACGAGTTACAGCGGATACAAAAGGAGTATGTATGAAAAGTAAATTATTTATTATAATAGGAATAGTTCTGTTGTTTTATATGGTAGGGTTGACTCCTGTAATTGCGGGAGACATACCAGAAAGTGCTTTGCAGTTCTCAGACTATTGTCTTACCGGCTCGGTAGAAAAAATTCAAGACAACATTACAACAATAAAAATTGCGAAGGTCCTATTTGGCGACTTTGAGGAAGATACTATAAATATAATAGATTTAAAGTATTCTACCGAAATAGGTAAGAGCGCTGAGCCAAAGATAGGGGATTATTGTGCAGTTGTTGTTAAAAAGGAGTCGGATTTATACAAGGTTTATGAAGGACTAGCAGCAAAAGCTGATTCACTCAATAAAAAGAAGTTGAAACTAAAGAGCACTAATGAATTCATCATAAGGATGAATGCGTATATAAATAGCGGATGGTACTCAAATGATACCATAGACATGATTAACAAAAAGATTGCTGAAAATAACATTTCAAGAAGTGCTATATGCACACCAGATGTGATTACACCAACAGCAATGCCAACATTAAAGCCAACAGCTACAATATCAGCAAATGTAGAAGATGTAAGCCCAGTACATACCAATTCTCAAGGCGAATTACGCTATTATATCCTAGCAGGTGCTGGTATTATACTCTTGGCAGAAGTTGTAAGTATGGCTGTTTTGATAGGCAAAGGCAAAAAAGAAAAGTAGATTCGCATATGAGCCTGGAGATATATGAGAATATGAAAATTACTCCAAAGTTAAATGAACGGTTTTGCAAAGATATGAATATTCCAATAAAGTTGTTTGAAGAGCCATACTTTGAGAGTAGGCTTAAGCTATACGATGCTGTATTTGGCACGTTAGCCAAATATCAACTGTTTACATATACATTAAGCAAGTTTCAGTCTGAACAAACCTATTTTGAGGCATACAACAAGTTAAAGGATGATGTGATTTCGTATCTGCAATCAAACGAAGCAATGGATGCTTTTGCTTCCGATGAGGATTTTAACAAATATTCGATTGAAAATACTGGATTCTGTTCAAAGGACATTTTCAAACAGACCTTCGATGGAAAGTATTTTCTCAGTGTAGATATGAAAAAAGCTAATTTCACAGCATTAAGGAAATATGATCCTGCCATTGTTGGTGGCAAAGCTACATATGAAGAGTTCATAGGTATGTTTACAGGATATGAATACTTTAAATCCAGCAAATATATAAGGCAAGTTGTATTTGGCAATCTTAATCCTAGAAGGCAGGTAACATTCGAGAAGTATCTTATGGATGGGGTATTGACAAGGCTTCTTGAGTTTGTGCCAAAAGAGTCTGTAGTTTTTTATTCAAATGATGAGATTGTTTTGGATCTCGCTTATTTAGAGTCGGAAGAAGAAAGAAATATGCTTTCTAAAAAAGTACAGCTTGTTTTGGATGCCAAAGAAAAAGAGGGTGTCAATCTAAGGCAAGAAGTATTTTTACTAAGATACATACCAAATTCAGACGGGTATATAAGGCGTTTTGTTAATAAAGAGGGGTATGACTTTAAGTGCATTGATGCAATTATGATGCCTTTTGTATTGCGGGCATATGCAGGAGAACAGGTAATGGAAGAGGATATGGTATTCAGATATGAAGGCAGGCTCGCCAAATTTATTGAGGTGCCTGCCTTAGAGGTTGTATGATTTCGATCATGTCCCTTAATTACCTAAAATTCTGGTCTCATATTTAACTTGCTGCATAATTTTTTTATCTGTGTTAAAAACGAACAAATTATCTTGCAAATTCATAAAATACATGATGTTATAAAACTTGCCCACATAGGGAATTGCTTCATGATGGAGAAAACTTCCTTGGAATTCGTTATATGTTGGGACGATGTCTTGTCTGGAATCTAAAAGAAAAAGCTCTTGAAGATAAAAAACATATGAATTGTTTAATAATCTCAAACCCAACAGATGATCTTAAGGAAGCAGAAAAAGAAACAGTATCACTGATGGGCTTTCTTAGAAAGCATAAATTAACATGTAAATATCTTGCCAGATCAGAAGCTTCACTTGATGGAATTTTAGCTAAGATTGAAGGTCGAAATGAGATCATATCACCAACGATTTATGTTGCACCTGAGAAAAAAAGTCCGATAAAAGGAGTAAAGAATAATCCTAAAGTAACACAAAAAGCGTCAAAAATAAAAGATGAGAGTGATGAGAAAACAAAAGTAACTCCAAACGCTGAGTATACGGATTCGCCTGATGCGTCAGATGTACCAGAACCATCAGAAGCAATAATAACAACAGAAACACCAGAAACAACAGAAACAACAGAAACAACAGAAACATCAGAAACATCAGATACACAGGAGAACTAAGATTAATAAATTTTTTCAGACAAATAATTTCAAGTCAACGTATTATATTTTGCATATCAAGATTAATATTTTTAATATTTCTTGAAAAATACATTAATATTCTTATGGAGGGTATAAAACGTATGACGAATGTTTTGTTACAGACTAAAAAGTTGAATAAAGTTTATACTTCAGATGGAACGGATTATCATATTCTGAAGGATATAGACCTGACGATTTTTAATGGAGATTTTACTGTTATAATGGGGAGCTCTGGTTCGGGCAAGTCTACACTGCTTTATCTTTTAAGTGGTCTTGACAAGGTAACAGCAGGTGAGATTTATTTTGAGGGTACAAGGACTGATAATTACAATGAAAAAAGGTGGTCTTTGTTTAGGAGAAAAAATGTAGGATTTGTTCATCAGACAATGAATTTGATTCCTAGCTTGTCTATTATAAGTAACGTAGTTATTCCAGGACTTTTGGTAAATAAAAGTAAAAAGCATGTCGAAGAAAAGGCAGCAAGTCTACTTACAAGTATGGATATAATTAAATTATCGCAAAAGCTTCCTTCTCAGACTTCAGGAGGCGAGCAGCAGAGAACAGCTGTCGCTCGTGCACTTATTAATAGTCCTAAGTTGTTGTTCGCTGATGAGCCTACAGGTGCATTGAATTCGAGCCATGGTAAACAAATCCTTGATATTATATCTGATGTCAATTCTAAAGGGCAGTCTATTGTAATGGTTACTCATGATATAAAAGCAGCATGCAGAGCAAATAGGATAGTCTATCTTAAGGATGGTCAAATTGCAGGTGACTTAAAATTAAATAAATACACAAATAAAGATGAGGCTCAAAGAGAAGAGAAAGTATTTTCCTGGCTTAAGGAAATGGGGTGGTAAATTTGAAAAGCATTTTTGACATAGCACTAGCAAATATTCTGAAGAAAAAAGCTCAAAGCATTATGCTTTTTATAATAATCGCTGTTTCTGCAATAAGCGTCGGGAGCGCTGTAGGAGTGATAGCAAGCATCGACAGTCCGTTTGAAAAAATGTTTTATGATTTGAAAGGTCCACACAACACCTTTATATTAGACAGCAAACTTTATGACACGGATAAAATCAAAAATTGGTGGCAGAAAAATGATAGAGTTGAAGCTGTTTCAGACCTGATACCTTGTATAACTGTCATGAATCCATACTTAAATGATAAAATGCTAGAGACTGGGTTCTTTTTAAGTGAGATGGTATCTAGCAAAAATAGGATTAATGATTTGAAAGTTATCGAGGGATTTGCTTCAGATTCCCCTAAAGAAAATGAAATATGGATTCCAACTGGAATAGCTTACGCTAAGGGTATGAAGGTAGGGGATAATGTAAAAATAACTGTCCCTGGTGGCACAAAGACATTTAAGATTTCTGCAATAATAGTTGATCCAATATTCAGTAGTCAAATGATAAATCCTGTTAGAGTATGGGTTGCATCGGGGACTCTTGGTAAGATTTATCCTAAAGAGGCATTGAACGCAAACTTTCTAGCTGTAAGGTATTTAAATGAGAAGGATAGTGTTAGGGTATGGCAGGATTTTGAAGAATTTATAGGTGCTCCTTTTAGTGGGTTTCAATTCAGCCATGAATTGATAGCAATGTCATTTACTATGCTTTACCAGATTATTGGTATTGTTTTGCTTATATTTTCAGTGATCCTCTTAATAATAACCTTATATATTATGTTTTCGACTGTATCCGATTCAATTGTATCTGATTATAAGACTATAGGAATCTTGAAAGCAAATGGATTCACTCCAGTTAATATAATTCTTATTTATGTATTTCAGATAATGATGATTTCCATTATAGCCATTCCTTTAGGGCTTATTCTAAGTAATTTCGTCATAAAAATACTTTCTGGAAACCTCATAAAAATACTTGGAATAGCTAATACAAATCTTCAAGTATGGACCATATTGATAGCAGTGTTTTTCGTAATGATGCTTATTATTGGGATTTCTGCGTTAATTACTTCAAGCAAATCAGGCAAAGTTAGAGCAGCAGATGCTATTCGTTATGGTGAACCTCCGCAAAAGTTTAAAAACAAAAGGGGAGGAACAAAAATATATGCATCTTTACCAATAAGCATATCTCTAGGTATCAATCAGATCATGGCTTATAAAAGGCAAATATTATTCAGCTTCATTGTGTTTTTTGTCACCGCATTTGTTACAGTACTTTCAATAAATTCTCTTGAATCCATAAAGAGCATGTCCAAAAACAGGACTGAATTTGGATTTGATTCATCAGATATCACAATTGAATCAAAAGGAATGAAATTTGGGGTTGATAACAAAAAGGTTTTATCCTGGCTAAAATCAGACAAAAGAGTTAGTGAAGTGCTTGCTTCATCATATATAACGTCAGCAGTGGTTCCGAAGGACGACCAAAATTCTTCCATGAGTATGGTAGGTATTTGTTATGACGGTGACATGGCGAAGATGGAGCTTAAAACAATAGAAGGTAAAAATCCAGTTAATGAAAAGGAAATTGCACTAGCAATAAATACGAGTAAAAAATACAATAAGAAAGTTGGAGACAACTTCAAAATATATATTGAAGGCAAACTGCTTGAATTTAAGGTTAGTGGCATTTATCAGGGGATCAACAATATGGGGCATGGCTTTAGAATAACATATAAAGCCATATTGAAGACTAATAATGAATTCGAAGCAAATGAAATTCTAGTGAAGCTTAAGGATAATAACAAAGACAACATAACAGCATTTATGACAGACTTGAAAAAAGATTTTGGAAACAGTCTGGATGCTTCAGCGACTGAAAAAGCTTTTAAAGGTATTATGGATCCTATAGTAAACAATATGGGAATGGCGGTAATATTTGTTTCAATTATCTTTATCTCAGTACTTATTGTAACATTAGTGAGTTCAACTATACTGTTTATTCATAAAAACAAGAAGATATTTGGAATATATAAAACAATAGGTGTCACTCCAAGTCAATCAAGGCTTTCAATAATAGCAAAGAACCTAATCATAACTATTATCGCAGGTTCTATAGGAGTAGTGGTCTCGTTGTCAATACTTCCTTCGATTATGACACTAATGTGTACAAGTATGGGAGTAATAAATTTTCCGTTTATTATTAATGGACTGCAAACAGCTGCCGTACTTCCGCTGATTCTTATAATAAGCTTTTTAAGTTCATATATTCCTTCAAGCAGAATATTAAAAATCAATGCAAGGATCTTGGCAAGTGAATAAGGCGATTTCAAAAATTTCCTTGTTCAATTTTTAAATGGTGAAAGGTAATAAAATCAATATTTTTGAAATCGCCAGTTGACCAGTTAATTTTAGGAATCACCTAAATCAAAATGGACAGAAGTGGTCAAAAATCCACTCTGTCCATTTTTCACATACCATAAAATCCAGGCTATATTAATATTGTATTATATAGTTTAGTCTATTCTGAATACAACACTATTGATACACCAGTGTCAACTTTCTTAGGCTCTTTACCCATCTCTTTAACATAAAGATCTCCCTTAGCTGTTGTTGCGTCATAGCCAGTTGTATAATAAATCTTTTTAAAATCATAGGTATAGTATTTATCGCTTGCAGTGAGGTTATTAACAACGACTGCCTTTGCTTTGCCCTGTTGTTTTAGGAAAAGATTTAAAGCTCCGTTCTTATTCTCTTGATAAAGAACATACTTTCCATCATTACTGAGCTTTCCAGTGTTATTTACATCTTCGCCTATCTTTTCAATATTTCCATCAGGATTTAGTATTTTTAAATCGAATTTGTTAGCATCACTTCCTGCTTCAGGATACACTACTACATTTCCAGTTTTGCTCACATTTCCAAAGCTACCGACTTTACTGGAAATGCTCTTTTGATTGAAGCTTGATTTGTCACTAGAAGCATTAGATGTAAATAATGAAACTTCTCCAGTAGTAGCGTTTGAATTGTAGAATACAATTTTACTAAGGTCATCATTGAACTGGATATTGTTCAATTGAGCATTAGAGGCAACCTTTACTGCTTTATCGTTGGCATGTTTAAAATAAAGGTCTCCAGTGCCAGCTTCCTGATTTAAGTTTTTGATATAAAGTGCATCTGAGTTTTGATTACCTTGGAACCTTCCATCAAGCTCAAATTTGTCAGCACCAATTTTGACAAGACCTGTTATCGTGTCATCGACCTTCACTTTATCCTTGCCAGATTCTATAAAATATAGATTTCCACATTGCTTTGTTGAATCAAAGTCGGCTACAGTGAATATACTTTGGTTCTTTTTGTCCAAAGTCAAATCAGAAATAGCATTAGCGATGCATTTGGTAGCTTTGCCTTTTTCTTTAAGATACAAATCAAAAGTCCCTTGAGTTTTTTCACTTCCTTTGGCATAAATAATTGAACTGCCATCATTTCTCAAATCAACGGGAATAATAAGACCCGTATCTATTTTTTCTTTAGCTGCATTTTTCCCTTTCATGTATAAATCCCATTTGCTATCACTTTTGTCCGCATTATCAACGTATGCAACGGTTTTTCCATCATTGCTAAAGAGATAATAGCCTATTTGAACACCGCTACCAAGCTTTGCGCTTTTGACACCGTTATCATATAAATATAAATCCCCGTAGCCTTTTTCTTGATTAAGATTTTCTAAGAACAAAGCGGATCTTCCGTTTTCGTTTAATGTTAATCCCAATGAAGCATTATCTGATATTTTTTTTGGCTTTCCACCAAGCTCATATACATTTAAATTTCCAGAGAATGCATTTCCAGTTGTAATTTTATCAAAGAAATATAGAAGCTTTCCTTTATTCTTTTCTTTAATAATCATTGTATAGCTCTTGTACTGTGAATCATCGGCAATTGATGGGATGTTTTTTTCATCATTAAATATATTGTTTGAAATTTTTTGACTTTGCCTGTTTCCATCTTTAACATAAAATGCACCATCTTTTACATATACCAGAGTATGATTGTTTCCTAAACCAACTAGTGAGGTAATGGTATCATAACCTCCTAGGAAAAAGGTATAAACAACAATACCAATAATCAAAACGGCAATAGAAGATAAACCAACAATCAGACCAGTCTTACTCTTTGCTGGCTTCATTTCCTCTTCAAATTCCTCACCAATGTCTCCATCCTCATTGAGAATCAATCCACCTAATTCGGAATTACTGTTCTCTTCATTTGTGTCTGAACCTTCATTAGATTCAACCAATTCTGTATCATCGGATACCTCATCTGGCTTAACCTGTTCGGCTTTCATATTTGATAACTCAGCATTACATGAAGGACATATCAAATCTTCATCATTTACTACGGTACCACAGTTTTCACACTTCAAAATGATTCCTCCTTTTAGAAAATTAGGGCTTTAAGTTTATACGTGCCCTCACACATGATTTATTGTACTATAATAAATTGTAAATAGAAAGAAAAATATAAAATTACTAAAATACTATAAAATATTACAAATTGCTATAAAGTTATGACAAACTGCTATAAAAATGTGACAAACTGCTATGAAAAATAAGTGTATAATAGAATAGATTATAATTATATAAAATAATGTTTTTAATATAGATATAAGGAATAAATAGGGGGAGTACAAATATGAATAGTAAAAAGTTCCTGAGAGTGATGAGTGTATTTATTGCAGTTTTAATAGTGTTACAATCATTTCCTACTGAGGCATTAAGCCAAATCAATATTATCACTGCGGAGGAAAACGCAGGACAAACACTAAAAACTGGAATTACATCCGCGACTGATTCTGTAGTTCAAAGTGTTTATAAGGAATCGACACCTTCGCCTAATGAGTTTTCAAAAGAGACTAAACCTGTTACCGTTTCAAGCAGTGATACTCAAGATTTATCAGGAGCAAGAATGCTATCTATAGGCAAGATGTCTGTTACAAATCAAGTTTATCCAGACAGCCCTCTTCAAACTATAAATCCGACTAATAATATAATTACACCGACAGCCACTCCAAATGTTCTTTTGCCTACTCCTGCTACGGTTTATCCTGCCACATTCCTAGATTTAGACAAAGATACCAAAGGTTCATGGATAGGGGTCTATGGCAAGGATGGGTATGATATACAACAGAATTATGTAAAACTGCCATCTTATGCTGAAGTGTCTTATCAGGGAGGTCAAAACTTCTTGTGGAATGGAAACAACTTAAGTCCACGTGCCCTTCAAAAATCAGATAAACCAGAGGAAAGATTTGCTTCATGTTTTTACTCAGCAAGTAATATGAGTATACAAATTGATAATAAAAGCAGTGAGACAAAAATTGTATCGTTTTATATTCTTGACTGGGATTCAACAAAAAGATCCATGAAAGTTGAAGTGTATGATAACAGCAACAATAACATTATAGATACAAGGACAGTTAATGATTATACTCAGGGGCAGTATTTAAGATACAAGGTTAGGGGTAATGTTAAGTTTGTGTTTACGTCAACTGGGATTTATAATGCTACAGTATCAGGTGTATTCTTTGATCCCGATTCGGAGTTTACACCTGTACCAACTACTACTCCCTTAAACTTTCTGAGTAAGCATATAATTGCAAAATATAATTATGAAGATAATCTGAATGATATGTCAGGTAAAGGAAATGATGCTACTTCAAAACAGCAGATGACCTTTGTCCAGGGAATAAAGGGAAAAGGAATAAATTTAAGTGTAAACGAAGCTGTTTACATGCCTGATTCATTGATTCAAAACAATAAGGAACTTACTTTCTTCACATGGTTTAAAACTGAAGGCACAGGTGCTATTCTTGGATATCAGGATAAGGATCAGGGAACTGTTCCATATGAGCATGTTCCAATTATCTATATAGGTAAGGACGGCAAGCTTTATGCAGGTTTATGGACAAATACCTCTGAAATGATTATTACTAAAGATACTGTTAATGATGGAAAGTGGCATAATATAGCGCTTGTGGCTGATTTTAATATTCAATATTTATATGTGGACGGAAATCTTATTGGAACAAAAACAGGAGACATAAACCATCTTAATATGAAAAAAAATCAGTTGGGTAGTGCATACACATCATCAAGTTGGGTGAATACGAATAACTCATGGTACAATTACACGGGTATTTTAGATGAGACAACGATATTTGATTATCCTGTAAACATTAATGATATTATAAACATGAAAAGTATTGAAGATTCAGAGATTCCCTCTACCCCATCTGGACTTAAGCTAGAGAGTTCGGGTGGGGATTTTGTCACACTTTCTTGGAATGAGTCAATTGATAACATTGGGGTGTCTAGTTATGAAGTGCTACTGGATGGTTTAGTAATTGGAAACTCCTCAGGGAAAACAATGTTTACTGTAAAGAATCTAAAAACAGGAACCGATTATGGGTTCAAAGTAAGAGCTATTGATTTAATGGGAAATAAATCTTCCCAGTCAGACTTGTTGACAGTAAAAACAAAAGACAGGATTATTATAGAAAACAGTATAACTTTGAGTGCAGATACGGTACTTCAAGGATCTGTAATAGTTAAAAATAATATAAACCTTAACGGTTATAAGATGACTGTCAAAGGTGACCTGATAATCCAATCTGGAAATGTTGATATAAATAAAGGTAAGCTTATTGTAGAAGGAAACCTGAGGATGCAGACGGAAAACACAGCAGAGGATGGAAAAATAACTTATGGAAATAGTAGTGGATATATAAGAATGGTTAATGACGACGACTATGTTTATATTGGGGGAAGCTGCTATGTATCAACTACCTCAAATGGAAGCCTTGCGGCAGGAGTAATGGAGATAAAAGGAGATTTTACACAGCAGCATGCTAGTGAATACTACTATTATTACCAGAACTTTGTGAGTTCAGGAAACCACAAAGTTATTCTGAGCGGCACAACCCAGCAGAACATAAGTTTTTCGAGTCCGCAATATTCCAATTTTAATAAGTTGGATATAACAAACACCTCAGAGGAGGGTGTTATATTTAAAACCCAAACTGTTATCATATCATCATATAATCCAGGGACAGCTAAAATAAAAAATATTGAGAATTTAAGCTTCGGCGGAAATTTTGGTACTGGTATTACAAGCTGGAATCATGACGTAAATATAATAAGAAGCTGGACACTACAAAATGACTTTGTTTTTGATGGAAACCTTACTATTTCGAGTAATGGATACATTGATTTGAATGGACACAAATTGACAGTAAAAGGCGATGTGATAAATGATGGGAATATTAATCTAAATAGTGGAGAGCTAGAAGTATTAGGAAAAGTAAAACCGTTTATAGGTACATATAATCTCTATAAGGGAAAAATGAAGGTGAAGACCCTTTTGCAACCATCAGGATGCATTCAACTAGGCGGTGGACAACTACTGGTAGAAGGTGATTATCGCTTGCAGAGTGACGTCATAGCAGAAGACGGGGCTATAACATACGAAAAAAGTAGTGGCTATATCATTATGAGGGATGACGCGGACTATATATATGTCGGGGGAGATTTCATAACACATAGTACAAATGGTGGTACACTATCCGCAGGTACTATGGAGATAAAAGGTGATTTTACACAGCAGCATCCAAGCGAGTATTATTATTACTATATGAATTTCAACAGTGCTGGAAGCCATAAAGTGCTACTGAGTGGAACTGAACAGCAGACTGTGAGTTTTTCAAGTCCAGTATATTCTAACTTCAGCATATTTGAGGTAACAAATACATCAAAAGAAGGTATAGTTTTAAAAACACCTGTAGTTATTCTTTCTTCATACAAACCAGGAACAGCAAAAATCAGCAACATAGAAAACATTAGTTTTGGCGGAAGCTATGGATCTGATATGGTAAGTTGGCCACTAGATATTAATATTATAAGAAGCTGGACATTACAAAATGACTTGGTTCTAGAAGGAAATGTTAGTATTACCAATTATGGACATATTGATTTAAACGGACACAAATTGACCGTAAAAGGTGATATCACAAATAACGGAAGTGTTAATTTAAATGGTGGGGAACTAGATATAAAAGGCAAGGCAAAGCCGTTTACAGGGACTTACAATCTTACCAAAGGTAAAATGTATATAAAGTCTCTTGTTCAGCCATCAGGATTGATTCAATTAAGTAGCGGACAACTGATTATAGAAGGTGATTATCGTTTACAAAGTGAGATTTTAGCACCAGATGGAACAATTACATATGGAAACAGCAGCGGTTATATAAGTATGAGGGAAGATGCTGACTACATATATGTTGGTGGAAATTTTGTTACACAGACTACAAATGGGGGCACACTCACTGGTGGAACTATGGAAATAAGAGGGGACTTCAAGCAACAGCATCCTAGTGAATATTATTATCATTATATGAATTTTAATCCATCAGGAAGCCATAGGGTTCTTCTTAGTGGAACAAGCCCTCAGGCATTGAGTTTTTCAAGCCCTGTATATTCAGGCTTCTCAGTACTGGAAGTAACGAATACTTCTTTAGAAGGTATAACCCTTAAAACTCCTGTAGTAGTAGTTTCACTCTATAAACCTGGTATATCAAAAGTTAATGGAGTAGAAAATATCAGCTTTGGAGGATCATTTGGAGCTAATCAGGAAAACTGGCCTCTTAATATGACCATATTAAGGCAGTGGACTTTACAGAAGGATTTTGTATTTGAAGGGAATATTAGCATCCAAAGCAATGGAAGTATTGATCTAAATGGACATAAACTAATTGTTAAAGGTGATATAACAAATGATGGAAGTCTGAATATCAATGCAGGTGAGTTGGAGGTATATGGGAAAGCAAAGCCTTTTAAAGGGAGTTACTATCTTACAAAGGGAAAAATGATAGTGAAATCGCTTATACAGCCATCAGGATATATATATATGGAAGGTGGGCAACTATTTGTAGAAGCGGATTACCGCTTACAAACAGAGAATGTGGCATCAGATGGTAAAATAACATATGGAAACAGCAGTGGTATACTGAGAATGATAAATGACAGTGATTATGTATATGTGGGAGGAAGCTTTATAACACAGTCCACTCAGAGTCATGATGGATACCTTAAAGCAGGAATAATGGATATAAAGGGGGATTTCTACCAGATACCTGGAAGTACATATAATTATCATTTTATGAACTTTAAATGTACAGGTACTCATAAAGTTATTCTTAGTGGTAAAGAAGTTCAAAAGGTCAGCTTCGGATCCCCAGACAACTCAAGATTCAATGTGCTTGAGCTTACTAAATATTTAAGCGAAGGATATGAGTTTCTTTGCAAAGTGCCTGTGTGGAATGAACTTGTTGAGCCTGCACCGATTAAGAGTCCAACAACTTTAAAAGTTGTTTCAACAACAGGAACTACTGCAACGCTTAAGTGGGATGAAGTAACTGATGGCAGCAGGATAAAAGGTTATGGTGTATTTAGAGATGGAGTCCTCGTTGCAAAAGTGACTGACACGACCTACACCGATAAGAATCTTTTACCTGAGACATCATATAAGTATACAGTAAAATGTCACAATGGAGCAGATTCCTTCTCTGCAACATCACCAGAAGCAATTGCACTTACTTTAAAGGATGTGAATCCTCCAGAGGTTCCAACAGGACTTAAGGTGGCATCTAAATCAGGTACGTCTATAACACTTGAGTGGACAGCTGCTGTAGATGATGTTAAAGCGAAGGGATATGAGGTGTATAGAAATGGAGAGAAGGTTGGAACAACCGAGCATTGTACATTTAAAGACAAGGGGCTTGTTGCTGGTACGATTTACAAATATAAGATTAAGGCATATGATGCATACGGTAATATATCAGGCTTTGGCACTGAGATAGATGGAAGCCCTATAATGCCTAAAATAACATCGATATATCCTTCAAATGGAACAAGCATGGGAGGAAATTCAATTACGCAAGTGACAATTTACTATCAAAACCACGGAGAATATAAAGAAGCAAAGCTTAAGATCGAGTATTCAACCGACGATAAGGAATGGAAGGCTTTGGATACAACAAGCTTGCTGCCTTTAAACTACAACAATGATACTGCATATTTCTCATATCAAATGAATCTTGGAGTATTCGAAAGCGGAAAATACTCGTTTAGATTTACTTTGAGTGATTCAGAGAATAATACAAATATTTCAAATGTTATTTATAATATTGATAGGACATCACCTTCAACACCTACTGGACTTAATGCGATAGTTGAGCCATCAAGAGTGAAGCTTGAATGGAAAGCTGCAACTGACAATACTTTAGTTAAAGGCTATAAGGTCTACCGAAACGGTGTTATGGTAGCAAATGTGACAGCTCTCTCATTCATAGATGAGGGATTGGTTCCTTTAAAGGAGTATGCTTATTCAGTCAAAGCATATGATGCGTTGGATAATCTTTCTGATGAAAGTGAAGTCATCAAAGTAACTACAATTGAGGACAAGGTGATTCCAAAGATCACAGAGTTTATACCTTCAGAAGGCATAAAGATAGGAAATGGCATTGTGCAGGTTAGTATTAAAGGTACTGATGATTATAAAATAGATAAGTTTAAAATAGAAGTGACTTCAGCGGATAAGGAAAATTGGGCGTTAATCACAGAGCAGGCGGCGGCTTTTGATTCATCGCGCAAGGAGTACTATATTCGTTATGCATGGGATACAAAGGAGATGAACGGCTCTTATAAGATACGTGCAACAGCAATTGATGGCGCAGGAAATAGCTCAGTATCAGTTGTTCATTCAATTACAATTGACAACAAAGCTCCTTTAGTTCCAGGTAACATTACAGCTGACTCAAATCCAGGACTGGTAAAAGTTAAATGGAGCAAAGTAGCTGACAGTGATGTAACAACATATAAGATTTATAGAAAGCTTTCAACCCAGACAGCTTTTGTTGAAGTAGGAACAGTACGAGCTATATACAACGAATTCTCAGACTATGGTGTAAAAGCAGACAATACCTATGTATACTGTGTTACTGCAATAGATGATGCAGGTAATGAAAGCAGCAAGTCAAAGACAGCAGAAGTTAAAGCGATAGATTATAGCATCACAGTTTCACTTGCACCGAAAGCAGTCAAACCAGCTGAGGAAATTACAATTATAGGTCAAGGATTTAGAGCATATGAAAACGTCGAACTATATATTGATGAAGCTACATATGTTATGACAGCTGTGTGTGACATAAATGGAAATGTTACAATGAAGTGGCGTTATGTAAAGAATGTAACAAGTGGAAAACATGTATTAAAGATGAAGGGTCAAATCAGTAATGCAAGTGGAACTGATGATTTTACTGCTGAGGTAGCTGTACTTGTTGCGCCGTCTAACTTTAAAGCTGAGGCAGGTCAGCAGGAGGTCAAACTATCATGGAATCAAATGACATCAAGCTCACTTTCACATTATAGAGTTTATAGAAAAACATTAGATAAAGCTTTTGTAAAAATACTTGATAATATAAAAGCATCCGAAATCAAAGATACAACAACAGTAGCAGGAACAGAATATGAATACAAAGTATGTGCAGTTGATATTTATGAGAATGAAGGAAACGCATCAGCTTCAGTTAAAGCTACTCCAACACTTGACAAGTCAGTGCCTATGATAACACAGGCAGATGCTGTAAGAAAGCTTGAAATTCTTAAGATTGCAGCTTCTGTGTCTGATAATATAGGGGTTTCAAAGGTTGTATTCTCATATCGAAAAGGACAAGGTGAGTGGATAAAGATCACAGAGAAAGCCGTAAATTCGAGTAGGGATATTTTAACTAATGTATACTGCGATTTTGATACAAAAGGCTTTGCAGACGGAATGTATGATATTCGTATTGAAGCATTTGACGTAAATGGTAACGCTTCATTTCCAAAGATTATATCAACTGAAATAAGAAATTCTGGACCAGCTGCACCAACTGAAATCAAAGCTACTGGAGGAGAAATCAAGGCAGACATTACATGGAAGGGTGTTGAGGATGAAATTCTCGATCAATACTGTCTATATAGAAGTGTAAATGGAGGAGAGTACAGCCTTATTACTAGCACCAAGCTAAGCTCATATACAGATAGCAAAGTCCAGGCTGGCATGAAGTTGAAATACAAAATAACTGCAAAAGATATATATGGTCATGAAAGTGCTGCGATGGTTAGCGAAGAAGTTGTAATACTTAATGACATAACTCCTCCTAATATAAAAAGTGTTGTGCCTCAAGATAGAAAGAGAGTAAATGGAAGTATCAGCATAAGTGCTATGGCAACTGATAATTTCAAGGTTACAGCGTATGAGTTTTTATATCAAACCAAGGTGAATAATCAAGACAAATGGATAAGCATTGGTAAAAATGAAACAGGTACTATTAAATGGGATACAAAAACCCAAAATGATGGAATGTGCAATATTAAGGTGATTGCAAGAGATGCAGCTTCAAATGAAGGCTCATATGTTGTAGCGTATGATATTGATAATACAGCACCTGAAGCACCTATACTAACATATGGTGTATCGGAGATCAAAATTTCTCTTATGTGGCAGCCTAAAGGAGTATATGACGACTTTGACCATTATAATGTATACAAAGGAACTGTAAACGCTGGCGAAACAAGCTATACATTGATTACAAGAACAGAGGGGACATCATATACTTATGCTGAGGCAGCATTAAACGTTGAAACGAGTTATATGGTTACAGTTGTAGACAAGCTTGGAAATGAAAGCACAGCATCAAATATTGTAAAAGCTATGCCTGGAGCTGATGCGACAGCACCATCTATCGAGTATTTTACTCCTGATGAAGGAATAAATGTAAGAAACAATGTAACTATGAAGGCATTTGCAAAAGATAATGTTGGAGTAAAGAGCTATATTTTCTCTATTATGAAGGTAGATACAAAAAAAACTATAGAACAGCTTACAACACAAGAAGAGGAAAAATGGATTGATATAGCTGTTGCAGAAAGTGTCAAAGGTAAGGATGCCGTTGCTATATGGGACAGCAAGGCACTTTCAAGTGATGGTACTTTGATTTACAAGGATGGTAAGTATAAGCTTAGAGTTCAAGGGGTAGATTCTGCTGGAAATAAGTCTCAGACAATAAGACAGGTTATGCTTACAAATGAGCCACTTCCTGCACCTGAAGATATCCGTGTTGATGCGGGAGAATGGGAGCTTACTGTTAGTTGGTATCCTGTTGTTACACCTGACTTTAACCATTATGTTGTGTACAGAAAAGAAGGAAAAACAGGGGAATGGTCAAAAGTTGTTGATTATACCACTTCAAATCTATTTATAGACACAAAGAAAGATCCTATGAAGGAATACTATTATATAGTATCGGCAGTAAATGACATAGGACAGGAGGGTGCAAAGACTAGAGATTATTCTAATGATACAAATCTTGATATTAATATTAAGGTGAAGTCTTTGCAGCAGACATCTACTCCTGTTATTGTGGACGTAAAGCCAATAGCATTAAGCAGAACAAATTTAAAATTACCTTTTACTGTAAAGGTAAAAGATGTTGTTGGTGTACATGTACGCTATGAATATGCATATTTAGGAGAAGAAATAGACAGTAAGATTGAAGATGATGAGATCTGGCATTTAATTTATGAAGATAAGTCGCCTGTAGTTGAATCTGAGATAAAAAGTGATGAAGATGAAATGGAGCAAATAGAATCAGAAATCACAGGTGATGATGCTAAAGGCTACTCGGGTAAAGGCGAGACATTTGTATCAAAGACAGAGTGGAATACAAAGGATGTCGCCGAGGGAACATATGCAATAAGAATAACAACCATAAACAGCGGAAATAAAGAAAATGTGATGCTTAAAAAATATGTTGTTGATCGCAAGAATCCTGTTGGGCCAATAGATCTTATTGCAGTTGATCCAAAAATTGGTAGTGTGATGGAGATTTCATGGGGAAAGAGTGCATCACCAGATGTGGAACAATATTTGGTAATGAAGGCAGCTAGCCTTGAAGGACCGTTTACATTACTTGCAAAAACCAAGTCGCTAATTTACAGGGAGACTAATCTTCCCAATAATGTGCAGGTGTATTATATGGTTAAGGCTCTTGACTTAGCAGGAAATGAAAGTGTTCCGACCAAAATTGCATTTGGTATACCTACCGCAATAAGTGACCTTCAGGTAATGGAGGTCAGGGCAAATCCTGAGGTCATAGCTCTTGGAAAAGATGTAAAGCTAATCGCAAAAGTTAAAAACTTAGGCTATGCAAAGGCATCAGGAATGGTTGAGTTCTTCTTAAAAGATGGAGACAAATGGAGTAAGATTGGTAATACAGCATTTGAAACAGCGAGCTCGGCTGAGTCAACACCTTCTATTAATTGGAATGTACCTAAAAACTTAGGAAGTTCAGTAAAGATAAAAGCAGTAGTTACAACGCTTGAAGGTACGAAGGATCAAAGTAATGAAAATAATGAACTTGAAAATGAGTTCGATACAAATACAGCACCTGTGGCAAAGATTGAAGTTGTTGAAACTACCAATTCAGGAGATATGATAACCATTAAGGGAGGTCTGTCAGCAGCAGGCCAGTTATCTTACGATCCAGATGGTTTTATTAAAGCATTCAAATGGAATCTTGGTGATAAAGTTACAGTGAAGGAAGGCTCCCAGATATCACATTCTTATCAGATACCTGGTGAATACACTATAACACTTACGGTTATTGACAACGAAGGGGCAGAGGATCAAACAAGTGCAAAAATAATAGTAAAAGAGAATAGACCTGACTTGATTGTTTCGAGCATAAAATGGGAGCCATCTACACCAAAGGAAAAGGATGTTGTTCAGGTGACAGCGGCTGTTTCCAATATTGGAAAAGGTGCAAGTACACAAGGATTCCTAACAGGCTTCTATATTGACAACAAATATGTAGGATATACACGTGTTGATGAAAGGATTGATCAGGGCGCAAGCAGGGATGTGACATTTACATGGGTTGCAAGTCCAGGTGTTCATGTACTTAAGGCGGTTGCAAATGATATCCTAGACAATTTAAAAGAAACCGACAAAGAGAACAACTTCCAAGTGGTTCCATTAACTACTGAGCAGGTGTTATTTCCAGATGTTAAAGTGAACAGTGTTACATGGCTTCCAGAAGGGAATAAACTAAATAGTGAAAGCCCATTCGTTTATAGAGCAGAGGTTGGTAATGTGGGCAACCAAGTTGCTGAGAAGTTCTTTGTTTCATTGTACATAGACGGAAAATGGAAAGCAAAGCAGCTAGTAAATAAGCTTGAGCCAGGAAGCACTACAATAGCAGAGTTCTATTTGAAGCCATCATCAGGAAAGCATGAAATAATAGTAAAAGCTGATGATCCTGCACCAGCATTGATTGAACTTGTTACAGATAACAACTCGATAAAGGCAGAGACTCCTGATTTTGAAGTGGTATATCCTAAAATCGACTTAGACCCAATAACATGGCGTCCTCAGGACACAGTGCTCACAGATGGTACTTCGCTTACGTTCGAAACAAAGGTATCAAATACGGGCAGTATAGATATTACACATGAGTTTGACGTGAAATTTATTGTTGATGATGTGGTCGTAAAAACAATCACAGTAGACAGCCTCAATCAAGGAGAAGTGAAGGATGTATGGGCAAGATGGGCCGTAAAGGCAGGAAAGCATACTGTAAAGGTTGTTGCAGACTCAGAGTCAGCAGTATTGAATTCAAATGACTCAGTTGAAGCATCAAAGGAAGTACCTGAACTTAGCATAATCTATCCTGATCTCACAATTACAGATGTGACATGGTCACCTCTTACTGTCAAGTATAAGGAGAAGGTAACATTTATTGCGCATGTCAGCAATCAGAGTGTTACTTCTATATTCAAAAAGTTCAATGTTGGACTTTATATTGATGGGAAAGCAGTTGCAGGAAGACAGATTGATGGAATGAGAGGTCACAGCTCAATACAGATACCTTTATCTTGGACTCCTGACTCGATAGGTGGACATACTGTAAAAATTGTAGTTGATAATTATAATGAATTAATCCTTCAGCCTGAAAGGGAAGGTGTAACGCATACATTTGAAAGAAAGCTCGACAGCAACGATCGCATTCAAATTGAAGTCCATCCAAACCCAGATGATGAAGATGCAGATATGATGGCTAACATTTATATATCTTCTGAAAGCTTTATACCTGTGACTGTTAAGGCTGTGAGAGGAAGTGCGCCAGATAAACTTTTAGGGCCAGAAAGTGGTATTACTGCAACATATGAGGTTTTGAAGGGTAGTGATGTTGTTAAATCAGGCAAAATTGGTTTTGACCCTGCAAGCCGTCTTTTTAAAGGGCAGGTTCCTTTAAGTGGATTGAATGAAGGATACATATTAAAAATTCAAGCTGGAGATGGAGTAGAAAATACTGTTATAAATACAAATATCAAAGTTAAACGAGATACAATAGGAACAATAACAACAGACAAGGAGTCATATCAGATAAATGATACTGTACACATAACAGGTAACTTTAAATACATTGATGGTACTGCCATGGCAAATGAGAAGGTTTTCTTAAATCTATCATTATTACCACCTTTAGAAAAACCTGCATTAGGCTATGACGATTTTGGAAGATTAGTGGTTAAGAGCTATCATTCACAGCATGTAAAAACAATCAAAACCGATGATAATGGAAACTTTGAGTTTGACTTTATGCCAAAGGTTTTAGGTGAGGCAGGAGCATGGAGTGTATCAGCATTCTCATTTAAGCTTATGTCACCAATGCCAGGCTCAACGGACTTTACAGTATGGGGTATGACTGCATCTCCAAACAGTTATTCAATAACTGCAACAAAGAACTCAAGCTTTTCAAAAGCGATTTCTATACGTAATGCAGCAATATGCTCATCAATGGATATGAATCCTGGAGAGGATAAAACAACAGCTCCTTTAAGCGGTATTACAGCAACCTTGGTTAATTTGACTCCAGAGAGCAAGGTAAATGCCACAATAGACACATCAACGCTACTCCCTGTATTGTACGCAGAGATGACAACGAATGTTGTATTAAATGTGAATGCACCTTTAGACTGTGCAGATACAGCACAATACAGAATAGACTTCAGCAGTGCTGAGGGAGCAATAACAAGCATAAATGTCAAGCTGTACTTAAGACCAGCTGTCCCTGTACCTGTAACAAATACAAAGGGTGTTGAAGTTGGATTGCATCCAGGTAGTAGCATTGTTAAGAATATAAAGCTTTACAATAAAGGGCTTGGAACTATGACATCAATTAGGCTCGAGTCAGCATCAACTCTGCCATGGGTCAGAGCAATAAATCTCGCTAAGGATACATTGAAGCCTGGAGAATACACAACATTTGATATAGAAATAAGCCCTTCAGATAAAATTCCTTTGGGTATCTATAATGACAGTATTAAGGCGTTTAACGATATCAGCAGTGTTGAAGTGCCTGTTACAGTTGAGCTTTCAAGTGCATCAAAAGGGTCGGTTACATTTTCAGTAATTGATGATAGTGGTGCTAAAGTAGCTAATGCAGAGGTAAGTATAGTTGGAAAAGAACCGTTTGTTGAAAACATAAAAGGTCAACAGACCACGTATTATCAGCATTTTTATGGAAGAACAGATGGGAATGGAATTCTTGTACTAGAAGACAAGCCTTTAGGAGAGTACTCATATACAGTTAGTGCAAAAGGAAAGAGGAAGTTTGTGGGCAATATTTCAATCATGCCAAAGTCAGATACCAATCTTGAGCAGGTTGTAATGATTACTGAGCCTGTTCAAATTGAATGGACAGTAGTTCCCACAACAATAGAAGATCAATATGATATAAAGCTTGAAATGAAATTTGGGGCGAATATACCAACTCCGACATTAAGCTTTATCAAGCCTTGGCTTACTTTTCCAAAGCAGATAACAGAGCCGATGGTTATAGAAACTACCATTGTTAATTCAGGACTTGTTGCCATCACTGATGTCACAGCCGCTATTATTAGAGAACTGCCAACTGATACGGGAATATCGATAGTTGGTGGAGGATATATTGGAGAAATCCCTGCACATGGAAATGCTAAAATCCAATTAATGATACAACCTGGTTACTATAATCTAAAATTTGGATCTAAAATAATAAATGGTGAGTCAAGCAAAATACCACTTAATGCTCTGATTGTCAGAGGAACATATGTAAGCTTCGATCAGGATACAGGACTTCCTATCATGCCTCCAAATGAAGTTGAATCGCATATAGGTATTTACAATCCTAGTGAAAAGAAGGCCACTCTTGTTTTTGAAGGTAGTGGAGGTAGTAAAGTAACTGAGGACTTAGAAATGCCAGACTTTATTATGGAAGCAGATTACCTTATTCCAATGGAAGGTGGAGGCGGCGGAATTAAGAAACCTATTCCTAAATCAGATGGAAATACAGCGTATGAGATTATAAGCTTGAAGCTTGACCAGACTGCAACTCTTGAGAGACAAGCATTTAATGCTACGCTTAAAATAACAAACGGTTATGCCGCTGATGCATTGCAAAATATGTCTGTTAAGGTTGTTGTTACAGATGATAAAGGAAATGATGTTTCACAAAAGAACTTCATAATACCTACAACATTAGATGGAATAGGTAGCTTGTCTGGAAGCAGTGGACTTGAGTCAGGGAAGACTATGACAGCTGGCTGGCAGATTATACCTGGTGAAGGTCTTGGAGGTACGAATGCAGAAGGAACAACATATCTGGCAAAAGCTGTTGTTACATATTATGTCAATGGAAGATATGTTGAAACACAGACTCAACCTGAGGAAATAAAGATCATACCTCAACCTAAGATAAAACTTCATTATTATGTACCACATAATGTTATAGCAGGTCAGCCATTTAGACTTGGAATTGTAGCAGAAAATACAGGAGATGGTCCTGCAAAGAATCTGACTGTGGATTCAGGTAAGCTGGAAATTACAACAAACCAGGCAGGTCTTTTGACTGACTTCCAGGTAGTTGGAAGCTCTTTTGGAAGCAGTACAAATGGCAATTTTAAAGTAGTGCTCGGAGATGTTGCGCCTCACAGTCAGGTTTGCGGATATTGGCTGGTAAAATGGAATATGTATAGCGAAGGTGAAGATAATAAGCCATACAAGGGAGAATTCAAAGAATTTAAAGCGACATTGAATCATAAGGACTATAAGGGAATTCAGCTAAATCCGCTTATTGTAGATGTTAGTACCGAAATAATAGGTCAGGATAAGCTTTTCGAAGTAACTGGTGGTGATGATGAGGGTTATGCGTTGATTGATACTGAATACAGTGGATTTCCAAATTATCTAATAAATATGAAAAAAGGCATTAAGCTACCAATTTACGTACCACAAAACCTTAAAGTTACACAGAATCCAGCTGAAGAAGTGCGTAAGATGAAGTTCGAAGTACCAACTCCTACTAGTGATGCAAACAATCCTGACTCAGCAAGGTATCAAGTTCTGATGCTTAAAGATCCTCTACCAGGATCTGCAATACGTTCTGTAACAAGGGTTATGAGCGATGGAACAACTTCTTTAGTTACATTGAGTAAACGAAATTACTGGAAGGACTATGGAAATATATATATTGTTGACGAGGTGCCAGTAAAGCTTGTAAAAGACAGCAGTGGTGTTGATAAAAGGGTATATCAGCCTGTTTCATATACTGTTGATTTTAGCTCAGGTCTTGTACTTACAGCAATTGAGTGTGCACAGTTTGTATATGATACTGTTCCTTTCGGAGTATCCGAAGAGGAGTTGTCAAACTATAAAAAGGTTGTTTATTACGAAACAGGTCATTACTCTGATGAAAACGAGACCACAACTGTAAGGGTTCTGGTTGAAAATATTGGGGATGTAATGGAATCTGGTAAAGTTGAGCTTTATATGAAGCTTAAGAATGGTGAAGAGAAAAAAATAGGTGAAAAGGCATTTAATGAATTAAAACCGCTTGAGTCCCAGTATGTATATATGTTCTGGACACCTGAAAAAGGTGGTAAATACAGTCTTATTGCAAGGATAACTGATAATAAGACTGATGATGGAAAGTTTGAGTCAACTTGCAGGATTAACTATAGACCTATAGCAGATGCAGGTGTTGATTTTACTGCAGATGTTCTAACACCAGCGCATTTTGACGGTTCAAGGACATATGACAAAGATGGTTCGATACAGAGCTATTTATGGGAATTCGGAGATGGTGAGTCAGCTTCTGGAATGACACCAAACTATGTTTATCAGCATTCTGGAACCTACAAGGTAAAGCTTACTGTAATGGATAACAACAATACAGAAAGTTCCACTCAAATGCAGGTTACTATAAAAGAAACAAGAGCAGACCTTAGAGCAATGGATATCAAACTTAGCAATGAATCGCCAAAAGAAGGTGAAACAATAACTGTAACGGGGATTGTGCGAAATCAAGGATATAAGGCGACAGATAAGGCATTTATGGTTGGTTTCTATGTTGATGGAAAGTATCAGACATTTGTAAGTATTAAAGATCCTATAAAGCCTAGTGAGTCAAAGGAAGTGTCATTCAAGTGGACAAATCCTGCTGGAAATCATATGCTCACAATTATTGCAAATGACATAGGTCATCCTGTTGATGAGGCAGACTTTGGAAACAACCAGAAGAGTAGACCAGTCGATACAGGAAGGTCATACTTCCCGAACATAAAGATAAACGAAGCTAAATGGAGTGGAAATACAGACGGAATAGAGCAATGGAATTCAGAAGTTACTGCGACTGTTACGCTTGAAAACAATGGAACGGCACAAGCTGATGACTTTAACGTGACCATGTTTGTTGACGGACAATTCTGTTCATCAGTTGTAGTTAATGGATTATCAAGTACTCCAGGTAAAAACACTACTACTTTAAAGCTTCCATGGAAAGCTCTAAAGGACGGCAGACACAAGGTAAGAATAGTTGCCGATGGACCAATACCACATCTTGTTGAGCTTGATACAAGTGATAATGAAGTCGAGATAAATATACCTGAAATCAAGTTGAGTTACCCTGACCTTTCCATAGAAAGGTTTGAAGTATCGCCTGACGTTAGTACAATAAAAGCAGGACAGCCAATCATAATAAATATGACTGTCAAAAATAAAGGTAACGCTGATATGTTCAGTGGCTTCAAGGCTAACTTCTATACTGATGAAACGTACCTTGGAACCAAACAGGGAGAAGCAATCAAAAAGGATGGAAGTGCAACAATAGCCTTTGCTATTCAAAGACCTACCGACGGTACAAACACTATATGGGCTGTTGTGGATGAAAACAATGACTTTAGAGAAGAGTCAAAGGAAAATAACAAATATGTATATCAACTAAAGAATCCTTTGGCTGTCATGCTTCCAAAGCTAGAAATAACAAGCGTTAAAACTACACCTGACAGTGGAACTGCAAGCTATGGTGATGAAGTAACAACTGTTGTAAAGGTTAAAAACTCAGGGACTGCATCCATTCATACGCCATTTACAACATCTGTGTATGTAAATGACAAGATGGTTGGAAGCTTTGAGACCCTTAACATAATCGATCCTGAATCATACATAACAGGTGAAGTGAAATGGAAGGCTAATATCAATCCAACCTCGGAGTACAAGATGACTGTATATGCAGATACAGCAAGTAAATTGGTAATGTCATCGAGGGATGGTGCTACATACACTACAAATTATAAGGTCAGAGGGCAAATACGAGCTACGACAGATGCTTTAAAAGGAACATATACATTAAAAGAGGAACCTATTATAAGAGTAGCTGTAAAATCAACAGATTCATTATGGAAGCCTCTAACTGGAGACGATGGCGTAAGTGTCACAATGAAGGTCTATCGCGGCGAGCCAGATGCAATTGTTGTGGCGAGCAAGCCTATTATTGAGAAAAGTCTCATATATAATCCTACGAATGGAAAGTTTGAGGCACCAATAAAAACGGAAGGTGTCAATCTTGAAAAAGGTGCATATACTGTTGTTACAAGGTCTCAGGCTGGTCGCTCCGCTGACGCTTCGCTACTCGCCTATGCATCCGAGGCTGGTAATCAGGAAAAGACTGAAACAGTGAGATTGAGCTTTGTTGAAGACTACATGGTAAGTGTCCTAGCAAAGAAATCAATAAATGATGTTGGTGACCCTGTAGAGATAGTCGGATCAGTAATGAATGAGGATGGAATTACTCCTATTGCAAATGCTCCTGTAAAAATAACAATAGTTGGTGAGCAGGATTGGAATGCAGATACTACAACTGACAAGGATGGTAAGTTTGTATACAATTTTGATATCAATAAGAGATTTGGAGGAACATATTCACTTGCTGCTGAGGCGAATGTTGATGGAGCAGTGAAGTCAAGTTCTGTATCAGTATTTACAATTGAAGGTATTTCGCTATCAGTTGAAAAAGAAAAGGAAGTAATAGGTGGCTACAACATAGATGTTACTGTTGATGTAACAAATGTTGGTACTGTAGATGTAAGTGGTATTACAATTACTAAAGAGTGGAGTAAAAAGATAGAAGGACTTACGGATGAGTGGGTAGGTCAAATCTCAAAAACGCTTGAACCTGGTGAGACGTTTAAGTTGAAGCTTAAGGTAAAGTCAAGTGAAGACATGGATGCTGGCGAAGCAATAATGAACTTTAAAGTTAAATGCGAGGGCAGAAAGGAAATCTCAAGTCAGACTTTGGTTAAGGTGATTAAAGGCAAACCAGGATACGAGTATGTTATTAGAAATTCTACAGAGATTGAAAGTGAGACAGCATCTTTTATTAAAGACAGAATAGTTGCAGCAGTAAGACCAGGAAGCAGTGTTTCACAGTTTATTGATATATATAATAGTGGTGCATATCCAATCAAAAATATTACTGCCAAAGCACCAGAAAGATTCCCATGGATAAGCCTTTCAATGTCTGGAACGGATCTTGTAATGCCAAAAGATAAGGGGATATCTGTAAGAGAAGCTGGTTCACATGCTATGATTGGGGTAAACATGAATCCAACCCAGTACCTTAAACCAGGGGTTTATGAGGACTTCATTGTAATTTCGTCAAATGCTGGTGATCTGAAGGTACCAATAACAGTAAATGTTTCTGGGGATATACAGGTTGGAACTTCAGTGTTTGAAATACTTAATCAGGATTATGCTGAAATTAAAAATGCACAAATCGAGCTTACTGGACCTATGAGCATGAATGGAAGTATTGAGGACAAGGTAGGTGTGTATAGAGGCGAGTACGCATATGGTTCAACTTACAAGTTTGTGAATCTCCCAGCTGGTACATATACTATGAATGTATATGCAGACCATTACAAGAGCTTGACAAGAACAGTTGATATAGCAGGTTTAGTTGATCTTGTGCCAAAGAAGGTACTTCTTGAAAGCGTACCGTTTGAATACAAATGGAATATTGACAGTGTATTGAATGAAAAAGGGTTTAATACAAAAAATGGATATTATGATGAAGCTGTTCTTGAGGCAAAGATAAATGCCGAGAACCAAAAACCAAACATTACACCTAATTATCAGGGTTACGAGACATTCCTTACAGACATGGCGTTATTCTTGAAAAAGTACATTTATATTAAGAATACTTCAAAAATTGGACCTGTTAAAGATGTAAAAGCAACCTGGGAAAAAATTGATGAGTTGCTTCCAGAGGGTGCGCTTGATCTGTATTATGGAAATAGTGTGGGACAGGAGATACAATTTGGTGATTTGAGAGCTGAAGAAATAGAACGTTTTGCTGTAAGTATAAATACAGACACATTCTATGACAAGATAGAAATAGTCGATTATGAAAAAGCTGGTGAATACCTTATTGTTGTTCCGAATACAGTCACACAAGAGAGATTTGATGAGTGGTTAAATGTAATAAACCAAGACGGAATAAGCATGACAAAAGTTTCATATGATACTGAAAAAAATACATATCATGTAAAGGTAAGACCTAACAGTGAAGGAAAGTACATATTGCCAGCTGCAAGAATTAACAAGTATTTTGGTAAGAACTACTTATTTACATCAATTATAAAGCTTGAAGGAACAAGAACTGGTGAAAATGGAGAGATTCAAAAGGTTGCGCTTAAAATACCATTCAGACTCCACTATACTCCTTTTGATGGATCGGTTTATGAAGAGGAAGATGGAGATGAAATGGAGATACTCGTGAGAGAATCTTTCAATAGTAGACCTGACATTCAAAGTGAGCCGCAATTAGATAGGATGAGCAGGAATTTTATAAGAGATATGGTGGATATGGTTCCTAGTTTACCTGAAAAGGCAGGTGATCTGGTTGGAACAGTAGGGTTTGCCCAGAATGTTGGTATGAGCGATGAATTATTCAAGGGTGAATTCAAGCTTTACAACCCATCTAAAACAGAAAAGATGGAAAACACTACTTATGAAATAGTAATTTCGGATCAGCCTTTGGATTCAACAGGAAAATTGCAACCTGGAGCAAAGCTACTTAATAACATATTTGAAGTTGATTCCTACAACAGTTCAAATAGTACTAATACAGAAGAAAACAGCCTTATTAAGGCCAATAGCATGAGAAAGATGTCTTTTGAAAGCTTTGACAGTATTGCAGATGCTGATTCATCTTATGTGGATTTAAATGATATTTTCGCTTACGATGGTACAGATATTAAAAATATTGGTGATATTGAGCCTGGAGGAAAAGTAAACCTGAATCTCAACTTACAGATGAAGGATAAAAATATCGATGATCCTAGTGTTGAAGATATAAAAGAGGCTTATATGCAAATTGTCCTCAGGTATGGATTAGACGGAAAAATGCAGAAGGTTGTTATGAATCCTAAAAAGCTTAAAGTAGAGCCTTCGCCAAAGCTATTTAGAAGTTATTCCATTGAGGATGCAGGTAACGGGTTGTTTAAGATGGAAGTAGTTGTAACAAATGTTGGAAAGGGAAAAGCTCGTAATGTTGTTATAGGAATGCCTAATTTTCCATCAAGTCTTGTTGTTGAGAAATCTGGAAAAGGAACAGTAAGCTTGGGAGATATAAAAACAGGTGAAACAAAAGTATGTGAATTCTATTTGTCAGGATTAAGTAATTCCAAGGAATTGGACTTGCCAATTATACCTGTAAATGTGACCAAGGTAAATCCTAACATGGTAGTTGTGCCATTTGGAGTTCAGGTATCTTCACCTAAGAAGTTTGAAGAAATCAAAGTAGAGATTGCAAAATTAAAAGAAAACCTCATAAAGGTTAAGGATTCTGCAAACGAAGACCTTGCAGGGGCAACTCTTGACATAACACAATATAAAGATGCTTTAAGGCACGAGATATTCTGGATAAACTATTACAATAACGTTTCTAATATTGCTACTGCTGCTTCGGTTATAGCTTCATTTGGTAATGTTATCGCAGGTTTTGCAAAGGGCGGAAGCTTCAAGACAGTTATGAGCGGTGTTAATACAGCAGAAGGATCTAGAGTTCTTAAATTAAATGAGTTATTAAATAAAGCATTCGGGATGAGTAACCAGTTGAATGAATCAAAAGTATATTTGTTTTATGATTTCTTCAATACAATGTTTGGGTATATTGATACTGGTATGTCTATTAAATCGCTTATAGATTACTCAAGCAGTGTTTACAATGTGGATGATCCTTCTAGTGAACTTGGTAGCTCAGTAGACAAAATGGAAACTGAAATGGAAAATATAAATAAAGATATAAAAAGTCTTGTATCAAATAGAAAAAGTACAGGGTATGATAATACAGGTAAACTAAATAAGCTTTTAGATACATTGGAAGGATTAAAGGTAGATAAGGAGATTAATACTCTTATAAATAGCAGCAAGAAATGTTCTAGGGATTATATAGATGTTTTAAAAAGTAATGAAAAAAGTGAATTGCAAAAAGCAATGCCTGAGATCAGCAGGATAAAAGGCGAAATTAAAAGCCTAGATGAGCAATGGAGCAAGTATATAGATTCGAAGGGTTATACAAATGAAAATATAGAAAGTATTGTAAAGGAATTTAAGGAGTTCTATCATATTCCTACAAAATCAAAGGTAGATGCTTCTAAGGCTATTGATTCTTCGAATAATCTTTTGTCTAATATTAGTAGTAATATGACCGAAGTTAAAGAACAAAATGCTAGTTTGGGCAAATATTTTACTAGTGAACACTATCCTTTTGTTGACCCGATGAATAATATTGAGTCTGATTTATCACGAAAATTAAAGGATATTGAAAAGTGTATAAATGAGTACAAAGATATATTGAATTTATTTAAGATTGATGACTACAAAGTAATGGAAGATAAGCTTAAAAAAATAGAATCGGATCTTGATAGTGTCAATATGTCAAATATTAATACCCTCGAGGATAGCTTTGATAAGTCTTTGGTAATGGTAGAAAACACAATAAAGCAACTTGAAAAAGACGCACCTACAGATCCTATTGTTGCTGAAGCTTCTGATTACTATAAGAAATTACGAACCATTAGCGAGTATAAGGAGAACATTGATATTTTGTTTAATAAAGACAAGATTATAGTGAAATTTACAGATTTGCGTAAAGTAGCAGGGGAACTCAAGGAACTTGCTAAGGAATATGTTGAGTATTTAAGGTTTAAGGATAAGGAGCTTGACTTGTGGCGTTTGCATGGTGTTGTGAAATTGCAAACCAGGTTTAAAAAGTTTTTAGACCAGCATAAATCTATAAGAAGCTCATTTGAAAATAGCATCAAGAGTCTTGATGAATTTTTAATCAAGGTATCAAGCGTTGATATCCTTAAGAATAAAATCAATGAGAATTCTTTTGTTACAGGTATATTAAAGGACTGCGGTATAAATATAAAAGATATTCTTAAGTCGGACTATACGCCAGAAGACTACGTTTCCTTCAAGGATACATTTTTCAAGGCTTATCAGAGGCAGGCGTATAGTAAGATGCTCGAATACAACCTTAAGAAAAATGAAATGTCTGCAGATAGTTTAATGGATGAATATGATGATAATGTTGGGAAATCTAAGGAGCAGTTGTTGAAAACTATAGATAATAATTCTTACCCATTTATGGAAATAAGTTCTCTAACAAAGGCTGCTAACGAGTTGTTTGAAAGGCTTATCAATAATGACGGGTCTGCACAGCAGTTTATTAATGATTTGGAACTTATAAAGATCCCTAATACTGTTTCTGATCTGCCTTCACATTATAATACATATTTAAATGAAGTAATTAAGCTTATGGATAGCTATCTAAGCAAAAAAGGAGCTGCCCCAGCTTATTATCCTAGTGAACCGTTGCTTAATTATTTGAAGGATCTTAATACCAAGCTTGAAAAAGGATTATATAAAAGGATTACAACATATAACACATATAATGGTGATATAATTCCTGCAAAAGTTGATCTTTATAATATTAATGAGCGAATAGCTGAGCTCGAAGGGAAACTGTATCTTGGATACCAGAATGTTAATGAATGGGCAGAATATGCAAAGGAAAAAATAAACATGGATACCTGGTCATCAATATTCAATATAGCTGGAATAGCATGTCCAGAAGTTGCACCGTTTGCAGTGGCATTTGCAATAGGAACATCTGCCAAGCAAGATTTCCTTGGAACTTGGCAAAATGCACTTGCACAAACTGATGTACAATTAATCAAATACATTTATAATGACTATGTAGATGTATATTACGCAACCAATGATACATATCAGTCAACAGCAGTTATTGCAGAGTCAGTAAAATCAGTATTTAAAGCAGTTGATGAGTGGAAAAAGATAGATCCTCCATTACCAGTGGATGTTGTCAGTATGTCAGTACCAGATGTTATCATGGGGCCAAATGATACCAAGGGATCTGATGAAGCAGTAGTAGTTTTAAAGAATAACCACAGTGGAGCAGTATACGCAAATCCAACATTGGCCATATTTGATAAAAGCGGTGCCAAGTCAGTCGCACAAGCTGAACAGAAGCTCATTCAACCTGGAGAAACAATGGAATTTAAGATGTCATATACAGTATTAAGCAATAAATTAAAGGATCCTGCAGGATATACAGCTTATATGACAATAAATGTTGCCGAGCCTTCTACCATGTCGATAGGAACGCCTATTGGACCTGTAATAGAACATTTTTTTGCTGGAACTGAAGAAACGGTTGATTCAATGAGAAAATCCTATGAAATAAGACAGCCATTAGGCAGAGAGATTCAAGGTGGAGAAAAAGAAGAAACTACAGTTGAAGTTGGACCAAAGACTGGAGAACTCAGAATATTTATGGCTGCTAACTCAGGAACAAATCTAAAAATCAATATAATTGATAAAAACGGCAATGATATTATTGCAAATCCTGCTGGTATGAAAGTTATTAAAACAACACTTATGAATCAGGATGACCTAATCCGAATCGTAGGACCTTTAGAAGGAAACTATAAAATACAGATATCATCGCCTGTTGGAAATCTTGATGAGACATATTCCTTGGAGGTGTGTGAGATACCATATATTGGTGCGATACCATCTGTAATCATACCTCCAATTGTTAGTGTCAACAAAAAAGAGTTTTCAAGTGACTTTGTTGTTAAAAAAGTTGGAGAACAAAAAGGAATTGAAAAGCTTGAGATCACAACAAGCGATTTTGTAGAAATAAAAGCAGATGGTACTACAGGTTTTAGTATTTCCGAAGGTTTTGCAGCTTTTGAAAACACCGATGGAGGTAAGTTGCCAGTAGAAATTATCAGCGGAGAAGGTTTTATAGGTAGTATTAAATACCTTGTACCAGATAGTGCTCCTGATGGAGTTTATAGTGGAAATGTAATTGTTAAAGTATTTGGTAAATATCTGAGTCCTGATATGTGCAAGTTGACTGGAATTGATGGTGTGAATGGAACGGAAAACGGATGGAAACAAATCGATAATAAGGAAACTTTCGATGAGGGATACTTTATAAAAATACCTGTTGTGCTGATTGTTGACAGATCAGTACCTGAAGCACCAGTACTTAATGAAATAGAATCAACCCAGGATGAACCAAATGTTATAAAGGTTTCGGGAACTGCCCAACCTAATTCATATGTTAATATATGGATTGATGGAATTCCTGTTAAGACTATAGTATCAAAAGAAGATGGAAGCTTCGAAGAAAAGGTTATACTAAATCTTGGAACACATAAAATATATGTCACATCAATTACAATAACAAAGAGTGAAAGTAATCCTTCAAAAGAGTATACAGTAAGAATTGATGAAGGAGATAAGGTTTCTCCATCGATAACAGCTATCAATCCTGTAAAAGATATGGTTCTTAATGAGTTTATCAATACTATTGAGTTTAAGATTGTTGATGACAAGCATGACATAAACACACAGAGTATTGAAGTTATTATAGGCGGAATGTCATATTCGAAAAACAACCTTAAATACATTGGTAATGGAATATGGAATCTGACTCTTGAAAAACCGTTAGAATATGGAACACATAATGTAAAGATTACCTCGGAAGATACTGTTGGTAATAAAGGTACATATGAATACTCTTTTGTCTGTAAATCAGATGCAGCACCAGTTATAACAATACCTTCTGATATAACAGTAGAAGCATCAGGTGTTAAAACCAAAGTCGATATCGGGACTGCGAAATCCTCTGATGGTAGAGTATATACAATAAGTAGCAATGCTCCATCAGATTATCCAATAGGAACTACAGTTGTTACATGGACTGCAACAGCTGACAATAACAAGACAACAAACGGACAGCAGAAAATAACTGTTGTGGACACAACAAAACCTGTAATCCATGTGCCAAAGGATATTGAAACAATTTCAACAGGCGAATATACAAAGGTTGATATTGGAAAAGGAACGGCTGATGATATTTTCCCAGTGAATATTTCAAATAATGCACCGCAAATAGGTTTCTTTCCTGGTATTACAAATGTTATTTGGAGTGCAGAAGATATAAATGGTAATTTGAGCACAGGTGTACAAAAAATCTTTGTAGCTACATGTACACCAACACCTACAAACACAAATACACCGACACCTACACCAACAAATACAGCAACAGCGACAAGTACAACAACGTCGACACCTACACCAACAAGCACAAATACACCGACACCTACACCAACAAATACAGCAACGGCGACAAGCACAACAACGCCGACGCCTACACCAACAAATACAGCAACGGCAACAAGTACGACAACGCCAACACCTACACCAACAAATACAGCAACGGCGACAAGTACGACAACGCCGACACCTACACCAACAAATACAGTAACAGCGACAAGTACAGCAACGCCAACGACCTCGACGGTTTATGCCGAGATTAAAAATGAGAAGGCAGGTACTGGTGATTGTATTAATCCAAATATTAAGATAATAAACAGTAGTGAAAAGGCTTATTATTTAAAGGATATGAAGATTAGATACTACTACACTGGTGATATAGAAGATAAGAGTGTGGCACAATCATTAAAATGCGATGTTGCGTCTGTTGGAATTAATAATGTTATATGTAGAGTTGTTAAACTTGATTATAATGCGGATTCGGCTGATTATTATGTTGAAATTGGATTTAAGGATGAGGCAGGGAAGTTGAATCCAAATGATTTCGTTGAATTGTCTGTAATGCTCGTAAAGAGTGATAAATCAGACTATGATCAATACAATGATTATTCATACAAATTAAGAGGACAAGGTTATAACATATGGAATAAATTGATTGTATACCAAGGAGATACAGTAATTTGGGGAGTGTTGCCTGAAAGATATAAATCAAATGGAGACTTTAACGATGATGGTTATATAAATATGGCTGACGTTACTATTCTTGCAAAAGTGTTTATGACAACTAAGGACGATGAGAATTATAATAGTGAACAAGATTTGAATAGTGATGGGGTTATAAATATGATTGATGTTATGATTCTAGCTAAGAAGTTTAATTACAAGGTATAAGATGTATGGGATTGAGAAGGAGGTAGGCTTTTGCTTGCCTTCTTTTTTATATGTGAAATATGTTGCGCTCGGGGATTAGCAACAAAAATGAAGTTTCTCGAAGCTGAAATAGCTGAGGGATTAAAGATTAAAGAACGTAGACATTGAACTGCCTTCAGAATATGAAAGTATGACATGAGCCAAATTGGAAAATGGTCAAGATTGAATAACAATTGAATAATGTCGGTTGGATAAGAAGCCGCATAAATAAAATAAGAACAGCAGATTGTGAAAACTTGATTTTCACTTAAGTCTGCTGTTTTTTTATGTCTAGAAATTACTGTGCTCATAACTTGACGTAAACTAAAATGTTACATATACTGAGGATAAATCCATGTAATTCACTACAATATGGTTTATAAATCTATATGGAGATGAGCTTTATGAAACAAGCAAATTATATTTTATTTGTAATTATATTTGGCATACTTTTGGTTTCAGGATGTTCTTCTGAAAAAACTGCATTGAGTTGTTCTAAAGTAGTTCAAAGTACTATTAACAGTAAGATAATTGGAGGAAAAATGAATATAACTGTTTATCTTCCAAAGGGGTATGGTAAGGGCGATAAATATCCTGTTTTATATGCGCTGCATGGTGCTTCAGGCAATGAATGGGCTTGGTTCGAGGATCTAGATGCCAACTCTTGTGCAGATAGGCTAATAAGCCAGAACAGGATCAAACCTATGATTATTGTTTGCACAAAGACATTAAACAGCTTAACTTTGAATAATTCAGACGATAAAAATACAGGAAATACACAAAAGGATTTATTTGAGGAATATGTGTGCGAAGAATTGGTCCAGTATGTCGATTTACATTATGATACTATAAAATCCCAAAAATCTAGATATATTGGTGGCATATCTATGGGAGGCTTTATGGCACTTCAAATTGGACTACATCACCCACGAATATTTGGAAAAGCTGGAGGTCATAGTCCTGCATCATGGATATACGACTATTCAGAAAACTCTTTTGATAATTGGTTGTACTCTGGCAAAACAGAAAGTAATAGTAGGGACCTGGTCAAAGTAGCCCGAAAAAGAGGCCTTTCTGATATAAAAGTATATTTAGACTGTGGTAAAAATGATTATGGAATTGTAGACGATACCAGAAAGATACATGATGCATTGATAAAGAGAGGTATTAATTCAACTTGTGTTATAAGTGAAGGGGAACACTCTCTAGAGTACTGGGCAAAAAATATGGATAAGTATCTTGAGTTTTACAATAAATAATTTACAAAGCTTGGATATATTAATCAATGGAAGAGTCACATCTCCAAATTTAAATGGGATTGTTGAAGAAAATTGAATGAATTTTTAATGATATCTGAAATAACTTTTTTATAACTTTATAAATTCTTTATGATTGACAATTATCATTGAATTAGGAGAACATAATTATCCATAATCATGATAATATGTGATGTGTTAAAATTTATAAAGAATATAAACTGGAGATGTCTGTATGAGTGAAAAGATATTGATAGCAGATGACGAGGAAGGCATAGTGTCGTTTATAAAAGATGCGCTGATATGCCAAGGGTATGAGGTTATTGTGGCGCAAGATGGTGAACAGGCAGTGAAATCTGCCATGCAGCATCCTGATCTTATAATTCTTGACATAATGATGCCTGGAAAAAATGGATATGAGGTATGTAAGACTATTAGAGATGTTGTCTCTTGCCCAATTGTTTTTCTAAGTGCACTAGAAAGTGAATCAGACAGAATTAGAGGTCTTGCATTAGGAGGCGATGACTATTTAACAAAGCCTTTTAGTATAAGGGAGCTGAAAGTTAGAGTTCAAGCGCACTTAAGAAGAGAAAAAAGAGCAGAAACATTCAAAAACAGAGTGTTTTTAAAGTTTGGAAATGTATCTATAGATCTTAAAGGGCATGAGGTTTTTGTAAAGGATAAACAGATTACATTTACCAAAAAAGAGTTTGAAATTATTGAGCTGCTAGTTCTTCATCCTGGAATTGTTTTTTCGAAGGAACAGATTTATGAAAAAATTTGGGGGTATGATGCAATGGGTGATTCAGCAGGGGTCGCCGAACATATTAAAAAAATACGTTCAAAATTAGGAGATGCAGATCCTGAAAGGGACTATATTTCTACAGTATGGGGTGTTGGATATAAATGGGAAAGAGTAAAGTGAAAAAACGGTCATGCTTCCTAAAGCAGATTGTGTTTTCATTTGTTTTAGTTCTGGTATTTAGTTTGATAACATCAGCTGCAGCCATAACAGTGTTTTATATAGCATATCATGAAGTTAATAATTATGAGTCACTTAATTTAAACGATGCCAATATGCTGAAGATAATTGATTATGCCAATAAAAACGGTTCTACCATCATTGAAGCACAAAATCGAGGTGTTTTGGATCAGATGGTTAATGGCTGCAACCTTGAATATTCTATAAAAAGAATTGATAACAGCGTAATATATGATTCTCAGCCAATCGATAAGAATAGGGAACAACACAATTTTTCGTGGGATATAATGGAAGAAATTTGTTCTAAGATTTTGAGGACTTCTTCTGGTACAGAGATCCCCTTGGCGGATAAAAAAACTGACAAAATCAGCTGCTTCCTTGTTCTTTCACACAAGAACGGACCTAGTTGTGTTATTTTAAGTTTTATAGATGGTATTATACCATTTCTATGTTTTTTGTTTTTTACATTTGTTTTTGCTGGAAGATTAAGTTTAAAGATAAGAAAGCCACTTAGAGAGTTAATGAAAGCAGTGGAAAAAATTAAAGCAAGAGATGTTGAATTTACTATAGAAGGTATAGAGAACAATAATGAGATCAGTGACTTGGCGGAAGCATTAGAGGAACTTCGAAGAGAGCTGAAGGATTCACTTATAAGGGAATGGCAGCTAGAGCAAGACAGAAGGGATATGGTGTCTTACATTACCCATGATCTTCGTACTCCTTTGGCCATCATTCAGGGGCATATTGAAGTATTACAGGATAGTTTTAAAAATGATAAAGATAAGCTAGATTCATATCTTGAAATAATTATGCAAAATAACAAAAGAGCAAAAAAGTTGGTTGATGATATGAATATGCTTTCGGAAATTGATAGCCCCGTATTTAAATTATATACAAGAGAAGTGGACATATGCATGTTTTTAACTAATAAGGTTAGTGAGTTAAAACTATTGGCTGATAAATCGGAAATCAATATCCAAGCTGATATTATTGATAATAGGGAGGATAAAAAACCTATATCCATTGATCCTGATAGATTAGCAGAGGTGATCAACAATATTGTAGGTAACAGTATTCGATATACTCCGAGAAACGGTGCTGTAAGTGTAAGTGTACTAATAAATCAAACAAGGGCGGATTTTAAAATATGTGATACTGGTCCTGGCTTTAAAGAGAAAGATATTAATAACATATTCAAAAAGTTCTATAAAGGAGATGCATCAAGATCATTGGAAAAAGGTAATTCTGGTCTTGGTTTATATATTTCGAAATCTATTATTGAAAGATTTGGTGGAACCATAAAATCATATAATTTACCTCAAGGCGGCGCTTGTACAGAGTTTTATATTCTATACTAATTTGAAAGGATAATAAAGTGCTATCTAATATGAATGAAATTAAGCCTGGAGTTAGGTTGCCAAAGTTTTCTATAAAAAACAAAATACCTTCTTTATTGAAAAAAATAATGATAGTACTATTTATAATCATTTATTTATTTGGAATGTATGCTATTTGGGACAGCCGTGCTCGCTATTACGGGCCTGTATCAGATCACTTTGATGGAACGAAATTCTATTATAAAGGAAGTTCACATAGCTTTTCAGATATGGTCAAGTGGCTAAGAGAGATGAAAACAGTAAAGTGGCCAGACTGGGTGGATGATCCTTTTTGGCCGAAACCTGTTGAAAAAGTAGCTGATAGGGAACTTAGAGTGACTTATATAAACCATGCTACAACGCTTATTCAAATAGATGGGATAAATATCTTGACTGATCCGATTTGGTCCGAGCGTGCAGGCCCTTTTTCATGGCTAGGTGCAAGGAGAGTGAGAAACCCAGGAGTTAAAATGGAGGATCTTCCTAAGATAGATGTAATCCTCATTAGCCATGACCACAATGACCATCTTGATTTGCGCACATTAAGGAAGCTCAATGAAAAGCATCATCCCAAAATACTGGTTGGTCTTGGAGTAAGTAGTGTTTTGGGTTCTATACATTCAGATGAAATTGTAGAACTTGATTGGTGGCAAAACGATGTTCTTGATAAATCAAATTTAAAGTTTACATTTGTACCTGCAATGCATAATTCAGGACGTTCACTTTTTGGTTCAAACAGGACCCTTTGGGGAGGTTTTGTGATAGAAGGAAAGGGAGGAAATGTTTACTTTTCAGGGGATACTGGATATGCAGATTTTTTCAAGGAGATTCAAAAACGGTTTGGAAGCTTTCGGCTTACAGTGCTCCCTTTAGGAAGTTATGAAAAAAGATGGTATATGAAAAATCAACATATGAATCCTGAAGACTCAGTAAAGGTTCATAAAATGCTCAATTCTAAGCAAAGTGTGGGGATACATTATTCTACATTTTTGGAGCATCCTGAACAAACCATAGATGCTCACGAAAAAGATTTGAAGGAAGCACTAGAAAAATATAGTATTCCTCAATTGGATTTCTGGATTTTAAAGTTCGGAGAGGGAAGAGATGTAAAATGATCATTTTGGGTGGATTTGAAAATTAATAAAACGAGGTACAGCTATATATAGCAGTGCCTCGTTTTGTTAAAAATAGTTGACTATTTCAAAGAGAAATATAAAAACCTATCCTTATATTCCAGGCTTTCATCTTTAGTTATAACTTTACCTTCACATTTGAAATTATGTACTTCTCCAGCTTTAAATTTTTTATTGTAGCCCTCACTGTTCTTTGTTGCGTTATCCAAAATACTCTTTATGCTACTGTCAAATCCATAGTCTGTTCCACCTAAAATAATTTTTCCAGATGGTGTATGTGAACCCCCATACAGATCTGTAGAAAGGCAAATTAAGAAATTCACTTCCCGAACTAATCTTAGCGTTTGAAATGCTAAGTGCACAAGTAACAATAACGTGGTCAAATTTATTATCATCATCGTCTGTCCTAAAGCCTAGGGCAGCAATCTGCTGAACTGTTATAGGTTCAACATTTTTGACAGTATAGGTATAATCGGCAGATGCCATAGTATCTATAAATTTTTCACTTGCTGACCAAGAATAGCATATCTGGTTTTGGTAGTTTGGGTGCATTTAATTTTTGTGCACCATAATATACCAATTTTATTAAAAAAGAAATCAAACTGAAGGTAATAAATATTAAGCAGTCAAAACTGGAAATCACAAGGACTTCCAGTTTATGTTTTG